>JGI24697J35500_11274797_pt1 | contig 9927 bp, 7 predicted proteins | sample TergutMp193P1_FD_35500 | JGI IMG/M metagenome (IMG submission 35500) | reverse complement strand
GTGGAGGCAGCTATTTCCTCAGAAATATCAGTATGTATCCGCTGAATGATGTGACATCACATCCCAATACAACCATCCTCTCTAGCCCATCCAGGACAGGCACTGGAGTGCACTTGCATTTGTCAATCAAGGTCAAGAAATATCAGCTCTGTGCCTAGTGACGAATATTGAAAAAATAAAAACTTCACACTTACACAGTTCATCAAATTATTAAATAAACAATACGAAGTGAAATATGTAATGACTGTAATGCCACACCAGTAAGCTAGAAAATCACAGTGCACTGGCACTGGTGTAGCATGCGGAAAAAGTAATGTCCACTTATGTGACTTAGCACAGAAGTATGTACCAAAGGTAAAGCATGAATGGCACAGCCAGATCAACTGCAACAGAAATCATACAAGTGCAGCACCTGGCTGAGTAGAGCACTTTCAACAAAATGTAAATGTATGGCAACTGTCCTGCAAGAGTAATCATTGCTACCACAACCTCAAAATCCAACAGAAATTAAACAGTCCTTGGAGACCTACAAACATATACATTAATGAGCACTCAGTGATATCAATCAAGGGTATGTACATACATCCACATTACACGCACTCAGTAACAAAAACATCCCTGCACTCAAGTGGGCAGGCCTGGTGCTGTATGGGGAATGCTGACTAAGGGATGGATTACAGGGCAGCTACTGGTTGGAGCAACAATGATGTATATTACCACGCGCGCGTGCACACACACACACACATCAAGCAGTTTCAGTAGCAAGTAGTAAGTGAATGCACTCTACACTGAGTACTGTGTATGTTGTGATAATATTCTAAACATAACTACATTCAATTTGAAGAGGTCACATGTACATAGACAAGAGAAAACTGTTCACACTTAAGAACAGTATGTCAACAGTCAGTGTACTAAAGCTGTGAAGAGGAAGCCAACAGAAGCAGCTGACATTTCTTCTGGCTTGTGCAACAGACATGGCAGCCAGTTGCATGCATGTGTCTGCTGCTTTCATTATAAAACCAACCACTGAAAAGGCAGTGATGAAAAGGGGACACTACCTCCACCATGCGTGCCAGTAAAACACCAGTCTAGAAGTGACGATAAGTATATACCCACTAACAACTTTAAGACGTCAATGATACGGCTGACTGCAAGAATTCTACATAACACAGAAGAAATTACCAAGATGTCCCAAGCTACTCTCCACAATTAAACAAAAGATTACATTTCCATGAGGTGCATATTCTCTATGGAATAATTTGCACAGCTCAGGATTTAGAAAGTGCAGACTGGAGAAGAAGATATAGGGTGAACCTTCAGGTGCTTTGCAGTGAGGGCTGACGAAGCTGGATTGACAGTAACCTCAGTTTCAAGAAGTGCTGTCAGAGTGAATAAGTAAGGTGGAAATGCTAGGAAAAGGCTCATCATGGTTCACACCTGATAGCCTGCCATGACTGAGCTAGTGGTGACTGCCACTATCACATGAATAGTACAAATTTTCAAATGGGGGTAAAAGAGACACTGTTAAGATCCCCTCCACTCCCACCCTGACCCATTCACAATGCTCCATAGTATGGTTTACAAGCATATGGAGGTCCAACTACATATTCAGTTGCATGTGAGACATCCTTGTGACTGGAGTAACGTGGAATTTTCTGTAATCAGACTATGAGGAAAGATCAGCTGCCTGACTTCATTCTAACAACAAAAAACCTAAACAAAGAACTTTCAAAACTGATCACTTGCTAAAAATCCATGGTCACACTGTAGTGAGGCTGTGTCCATACATCTGTGACCTTAGCCCAACCGAACTAGCATGGTCTACAGTAAAGAACTGCGTTCAGGAGATAAATGGGACAGGGCATCTGTCTCTGAAGTGACTGACAAACTTGACAGCAGAATGGACTGCAACAGCAACTGCAGAAAAATGGGAAGGACATTGCCAGCATGGGTAACTAGTGGAACAGCAATACTGGGACGGTGGTAAAACATAATCTGCATGTAGAATGGTATGGCCATTGTACTGTGAAGCAGACACATGAAAATGTTTTTAAACAATGTTGTCCAGATTACTAATGGCTTATGAAATATGACTTTCAATGGCCATTTCTTATATAGCCATCAGAAGTGTGGACAATATTCTCTCATGTGATGATGGGAACATTAACAGTTACCAATGGTTGAATTCATGCATAAATGTGTTGAATTGTTGGTACAATTGTTTTGTTACCCAGAAATAGGGATTTTTATTTACTTTCAGGCAACTGGAACAGAACTTCCCTAATAGCATATAGGTATATTGCTTGACTTTCGTACAGTTTGACTTCCATACACAGTTTCAGGAATGAATTACAAACAAAAGTCAGGGACTGCCTACATAAATTAAGGATATGAACATACATCCACATCACAACCACTCAAAAAAATAAAGTGAGGATATGTACCTACATCCACAATATGAAAACTTGATGATATAAACAGTTAGGCACTTACCACTAAGGTTGCGATCTGTGATGCGAAAGTTGAGAGGGCAGAACGATTTTGATGACACAATCCGGGCACCATCCTTCAGGTCTGCGAAGCGTTCTTTCAGCATATGGTCAACAGTGGGGCCAAATGCAAAGTTGTTTACAAAGACAATGGTGGCACTAACAATTTTCTCACGGTGTTCATCTGTCAGGAAATCTCCCTTGATGAGGCGGTAGTCACCATACTTCTTACCGTACCAGCGCATCCATTTGCGAAAGTGTACATTCATGCTCTGTAGCAAAAAAAAGTCGGGTAATGTTACATATGGCTGTGCTGGTAAGAATCATGTGCTGATGGCATAATGTTTTATGTTTTTCCATGCACAGAACACCATGCATCTTGCCACTGCTATATGGCATCTAAAACTGTAAAATTTCTGAGTCATATCTTACCCCTCTAGTGGTAGAGTCTGGAACAGAATCAAAACAACCAACGCTACGACAAGGATGCAGCCTGTATCCACTCATAGAATATCACATAAACTGACACTCAATTATGGTCTTTAATACTGTACAAGCTTTGAGCTGTCTTATCCCTTTAGTGTTTTTAGTCTCAAACACAATTCAAAACACAAGAGTGGGAAAACAAGGATTTAGGCTGCAACCACTGTTACTTCATCCAACAAGAACAAAGTAACAGAAGACTAAAGATGCAGTACATTAAAGGGATTAACATTTCACAAAATACTACTACAAGCATGCCACATGAAGTTGAAGCCATCATGACTGGCGTAAGCGGGGCAAACGGAACTTTACACTATGCTGTATCCTTAAAACACCTGTCCATTTACCTTCACTACAGGGGAACAAATCAGACAAAAATGACATTTTTGAGACAGAACTGTCAGTAACAGCATTGTGCGCAGGCATACAGCCCCACCTGCATACACTCTGTCCCTATCTGTGGCATGCCTATAATATACCGAGTAAGCCAGAAACACCTGATCGTTTTTGAAATGATATAATATTTTAAGGCAATGTGGAAGAATTTTTTTGTCACTGGTGAATTCATTGCATATCCATGAGAAATCATGTTAATCATTCCTGTTTGAATACGACACTTTGTTGGTGAGCACCATGTCATTCGATAAACTCCTGCGGTTGTGATAGAAAAGATGTTGTAAAACTTTACCCTTTACAGCCAAATGACCCATATATGGGTTTCAAGGTGTCAGGTTTAATTCCTTAACAATTCAGCATATGTGTCGGCCAATCATGGCCATTCTTGTAAGGCCCTGTTAGGATTTTTCCGAGTCTTTCTTATTCTTTTAAATAAAAGCTTGCATGAAAAAATTAAATCCTCTGATTTAAATCTGGAGTTTTGCAGACTACACTGGGAATTTAGTTCTCACACCAAAGAGATATTATAGCATTCCTTTGGGGATCCCTTGAGTACACAGCAAATTCCCTGTTTTTTTAAGTCATCAGTATTGGCAGGACATGTTCTGTATACTTTACTTTTAATGTACCCTCAAAGGAAATAGCCTAGTACTGCAAGATCAGGCAAGTGGGAGGACTAGGTGTGCCAGAAACACCTGATGGAATTTGAAATTTAAAATCAGCTTGCCCGCTAAGCAGCGCCTCTATGCTGACTGTCACAATGCACAACAATATTCAAAGTAACTGCTCACACAGCACAGATTTTTCATGCAAGTTCTCAGGCCAGTGTTTCCAGGCAGACTCATTTCTTGTTTTGTGGATATCACCTGCCCAGGCTGCTTACCTAATCTTGCAGTACCAGACTACTTCCTCTGGGGTTACGTCAAAAGCAAGGTATATGAAACATGTCCTGCCAATACTGATGACTTGAAACAGCAAATTATGAAATGTATGCAAGGAATCCCCCCAAAACTGCTGTAACATATTATGACACCCTTTCCACTGCAATTGCAGGTTTGTATTGAATGACATGGTGATCACCTGCAAAGTGCTGCATTCAGACATTAATAATAAACATGAATTCTCAAGGACATGTATCCACCAGTGTAAATAAAATTTGTCCACTTTGCTTTAAAATATTATTTCATTTCAGAAACTGTTAGAATATTCTGGTTCATGGTGTACCATCAATACTCCAACATGCTGAACAGTGAGTCTGAGGAGCGACTACAGTGAGCAGCACGGTGTCTGTATACAACATACAGTATGACTTCTGCTACAATAACAAAAACCGTGGCACTGAAGAGGAAGAATGACTGTAATTATCATATACATGAATAGGTTAAACATACTTCAGTATTTTCGAGGCACAATCTTTACCAATAAAAACCTCATGTGAAAAACAATAAAGCTTCAGTAAGATAACTGTAACTTTTAAACAACAATGGGATGAAAGTATGTGAAGAGATATTCAATTAAGGCTATAAAAAATAAAAGCTATATCAACATTTATGTTGGGACTACAAGGCATGGACACACTGGAGGATGAGCAGACATAATTCCTCAGACCACATGTGACTGCATCTAGAAGACAGCATATACATAATGAAGTATAGCAATTAAAAGACATGGAAATAATATCGTGAAATACAAAACATAGAGAAATCACTAGAAACAATGGAAAGTACAAATGACCTCCCAACTGAGCATTTTATTACAGGATCAGAAAAGCAAAAATGTTGCAGACACAGAAAAGATGCCCTTGGCAAGTTGTGGGTCTTGGAATGGGTCACACAGCCATATTCCTAGTAAAGTATAAAGGACAGCAAGAAAGAAAAAATAAAATAAAATAAAATAAAAAATAAAAAGAAAGAATTCTGCAAAGCATATAGCAAATGCATGTAGTGCCATTGCAGAGCAAAACCAATTCACAAGCCTAATGACAAAGACTTTTGAAACAGTTTATACTGTAACACATACAGTGTTTACATTGTATGACTTTGTCTAAGCCCAATGTAAGCAATGAATTGCTTTTACAAACATGTCTGCAGCGTCAAAATCTGAAAACCCACAATCAAATTTGAATAGGCGTGTGACATACTCATACGAAAATAATGGCTTGAATTCAAACGGAAATACACAGACGATTTTATATTTCTTGGCAATGATTCAACTAAATATACAAACAGTAACTAGAACAATTAAGCATAGGATTAAGATGCCATTCCACTTGCTGACAAAATGTATCATGAAACTACTGCCATGCACCCCTCCAGATGTGTAAGACGAGGGTGAAAGCAACACAAAATAATGCAACTCACCTCTGCATACTTTGATGGAACCTCTGCCCTCTCAACACCAAAACAGATCTTGCATGGAGTCGCAGCTGCCATCTGGAGGACAACCTGACCGACACCAGAACCCAGGTCCACAAAGATATCATCTTTTGTTATCTCAATCTGATCAATCATCTGACAGACAAGATCATATGATGTTTCTCCATACACCTGTAAACCAAAGAACACCATTACAAAACAGAAAGGCTATACTGGGTGGCGAATAACCATCCAAACACTACCCAGCATGTCTTCATAGTCCCCCTGTAGCAAGTAATTTTATAATGTTGGATACATACACCAGGTGGCAGTAAAACCAAAACCATGTTGTTATGATGGAGTCATTCTTAGCAGTTATGCATACAGTGAAATTTGAGGTTCTCAGCTGATAGGTATCAGATTACAGTCTTCTGGGATGCAAGGCCATGCAGCTTGGTACACAGGTACTGCCATGTCATCAGAATGCTCTTACTTATCTAACTACACTGTGTCAATCCCAGATGAAGGTTAACTGAAGGCATACTGTACTTATAAAAAGCTCGCTGCATCAGACAATCCATTCAAAGGCATTATTTGTATCCTGGACATCTACCATCACCTACATGTAACACAACAACACATTCTGGGTGTAATTTCTGCTTCTGTATTCACAGAAAAGGGAACCCAAAAACCAGCTCATTCCATCAGATCACATCCCCCACCCTATTCTGCCTGATGTCGGCAGTCCAGCCACCTTCTGCAGTATTCCATTTTTAATATAAACCCCAATGGACAATACTGAGTTTATGAAAACAGATTAAAATGTGCCTTTGTCCAAAAAATCAGAGAAGATTCATTCTTGGCACTCAAATCATGGTGCCTGCCTAATTGGTGGCAGCAATAATGGAAGAAAAACAGATCTGTAATCCTCAGTACATGAAAAACACTCAGAAAGAGCAGACTTCACTATTTCATGTTCCATCCTGATTCACTTTTGCCAACCCAACAAGAACAGGAAGAGTTCTGTGTACTGTCACCAGTTGTTACACTGGATGCAACATCTGTACTAACCAAACAAAACAACACATTTAACATCCAGTAAATAGCAATGTCTCACCTCGGGTGAGAAGGGTTCATACTGGTTGAGCTTCTCGGGGTCACTGACGGCCTGGTTGTACACCTGTTGCAAGATATGGCGCAGCAGTCCCCGTGATGGGTGCTTGTTCAGCCTCTGAGCTGGCAATGATGTACCCTTTTCCTACAACAGAGTAAGTACCACCAACTTCGAAAGAAAAAAATGTAATGCTAGATTGTTCTCTTCTTGTCATTCAGTGCCCAATGTCTAATAGAGACATGACTAGTTTCTTTGTTTATTTAACAACACTTTCACATATAAAAACATAGCAGAAAAATCTCTTACTTACTTAACATTACTGAAGAATATACAGCATCAAACTGTAAGTTGATTAGTTAGTGAAGAAGGAATAGTAAAAAATATGCAATGTAACTGGCATGGCACAATATGAAGTACTACACTGACACCTGCCTACACAGACTGAGAAAATCCAAGGACACATTACACAGGAATAAGTCTTCAAGATCTGAAACTTGGCCATCTCAAATGAAGGCCAGCTGTACTAACCACTGCATAATAAAGTGTGGTGAAGTTGTAGTATATGACTTTCTGACAGAGGCAGCAATCTCCTACAAAATGTTGGTACTGATGTGCAAATCTGCATGGCGTCAGGTCTCAAGTGACAAAAATCATTAGTTACAGATATTTCAGTAACAAGTAGACTCAAGAAAACTAAGAGAACAGCAGCAATGAGACAAGCAATGTTGATTACAAGTACATGGATGACACCATGTATTTATTTACGTTTATCACATGCTGTAATGTTAATAAGTTCTACATCTTGTCCACAAAGTTTATGTGTGGGGTGTGTATGGTTCTCACAGCAAAGGGAGTGATGCCACATTAGCTGCTAGCCTATCAATGCAGAGGCCCAGGTACAATCCCAGGCCAGCACCCTTGCAATTTGTGGTCGACAAAGTGCCACTGGGGCAAGTTTTTCTCCATCTACTTAGGTTTTGCCCCACCAGCATTTCCACCACTGCCCCATATTCATACTTCATTCATCTATCACTGAATCACAATATAATGGGAAAGTTTCTCTAAAAACCATTAACCAGTTGAACTTTGTAATGGTGACTGTGCTGTATATATTATTTATAAACGCCTGGGTCTTCTTTGGGTTAAGGACGCTTCCTTGACTTCACAGTGCATATGGCGTGGAAAAGGATGATAAATGTGCACGATAAATATGAAAGGTTATGACAGGAAGTGGCCGTATACTGCCCAAACATCTGCCTAGAAAACTGGGGGGAGGAAGCTATAAGTGAAGTAGCTGACCGCGTGGCCACGAAAGAAACCCTGGCCTTCCGAATACGGAACATTCGTTGGATCAAGCTCAGTGGAACTTGGTATGAAGGTAATGTTCAATTACACAAGTTAACACACAAGGCAATGTCACGCTGATTACCATCTGTTGCTGGGCCGGTCACCAACCTGACCGGCCGGTGAAGAGAATGGGCTCTGTCACTTGGGACATATTGGCAGCCCGTGAAGCTGATCACTCTCATCCCATCACTGCAGCAACAACGCAACTGGCAGTAGACTGGTAATTAGATGATGCGGCCCTACTGTATGGGGCAGTTGTGAAACCCACCTACAGTTTCACATCAAGGCAAAGAGCATCGTATTCAGTAACAATAAAGTGATATACCCCCGGCGATAAAACGGCCGAAGCATGAAGCTAGCCACTCAACTGTGTCTTATTAGAGGTACGAAAGTTAAAGCATCAGCTCCAGTGAGCCAATCTGCACGTTTGCCTCCGAAATTATTCAACTGTTTTCGACCAAAATCTCAGAAATTCAATTTTTAAAATCGTATCGGTCCAATACCAACCACGCCATACACGGATCTCTAACTGAACCTTCTTTCATCAGCAAGTCAGGAAATTCCCCGCGTTTTATGGAACGTGGAATTCAGTACCGCGTTCACAAGAAGCCACTTGTGGTCCCTATCCTGAGCCAGATAAATTCAGCCAACACCCTCTCGTCCTATCTAAGATCCATTTTAATATTATGCTCCAAATGGCCTCTTCCTTTCAGGTTTTCCAACCAAAACATTGTAAGCATGTGCCGTCTCGCCCACGCGTGCTGAATGCTTCACCCGCCTCATCCTCTTCCACCTGATCATCTGTTTCGCAACCAATAAAATCATGAATCTTCTCCTTACGCAGTTTTCTTCAGACTCTTTATCTTAGGCGTGCATACGAGGTGTGCCCAGGCACACCCTAAGTAGCAGTAGCTTTGCGTTCATTTAATCGCATGATAACACTCTTCTTAAAGTATGGATTGCTGTGTTACTTTGTTCGGTGAATAACAGTAATGTCATTTATGACCGAGTATTCAATAGACGTTCACCTCCTAAAAAAACGAAAAATAAAATTCCCTGGGGGTGCCCTAATGAAATGTGCCGCGCACACACACGTTCCGCACACTCCTACCCTCTTAGCCCCAAATATCTCTCAACACCATGTGCTCGGACATGATCAGTGCAGGTCCCTCCCTTAATGCGAGAGACCCAAGTTTCACGTCCCTACATACCATTTATTATAAACATGGATCTGTGCCTAGGTTGTGGCCTCATTCACTAGGCCGGAGATATGAATGCAAAACATGAAGACACCCTGTCAGGACAGCCAGTCATCGGACCCATACATGAACCTACAAGCTCTCTAAAACGAAGCAAGCGTGCTACACCGTCGTGGTTCGCTGGCAGCAAATGGCTCCACATCAGCTGTTGGTCAGCCTTTTCGAGTACGATGATGCAAAAGACGTTGTGCGCCCTGACATGGCTCCCTAAGAGTAGAAGTTGTTCCTATACATGCCATGAAGGCATACAGGTGAAGCTGACGCAAGCTCCGATCATTTTAACCCCTGCACTAATTGGAGGTGAGCAGTGTGCCTCACGCCTCGGCCGATTTACACACGGGGAAAGAGCCCCAGCTACCCTCTGAATAGGAGGTTGGGTAGGCCCAACAGCCAGTCTGGACATTTTGGGAAAAAGAGCAATTTCTTACCCCGCAGGGATATAAACCCTGGATCCTTCAGCCCATAGCCTAGCCAATACACCGACT
>JGI24697J35500_11274798_pt1 | contig 9943 bp, 10 predicted proteins | sample TergutMp193P1_FD_35500 | JGI IMG/M metagenome (IMG submission 35500) | reverse complement strand
TTTTAAGATTGAGCAAATTTTGCATTCAGCCACACAATACATAAATTCATCAATCTGAAAAAATGTACAAACAAAATATTTACATTCAAGACTCTTATACAAAACGTTTCAATTCAAAACTACGTTTCCGCTGTCATGTTATGTAAAATGAACCCAATATCTATAAAGACTCGTAATCACAACCAACCCACTTGTAGAGAGTTTTTAAGTTACTATTTACAAGTGAATTGGTTGTGAATGTCAATATTTATAGACAGAGCATTTGCTTCACCAATGGGGATGTTTCATAAATAAATTTAATATGAACCCATTAAACAGCCACATGAATATACAATCAGAACTTGGGAACTAGAGTTACCACGCTGCTAATGGGTTTAATGAACAGTGTTCACAAACTTTTTGTCCAGGACTCTGAAAATGAATTCCTCCCATACATGAAAGTGTGTTCCCTGTATGTGGTGTTACCTACCGAAGTCAGTCCACAATGGCACATTTAACCCTTAATTAGGGGGCCTACAAATCTAAAAACCAGCTCAAGATTCCAGGTGCCAGAAGGGTGACATGGAGAAAGTTCTATACTGAGAGTTATACTGAACACATCCAGCACTTTCTGCTGGATGCATGTGAACTAATTACATTTCTATATGTAATGACATACACTGCAATATAAATTTAGTTGTGTGGGATTTGTGCACCCCTGCCTTTAATTGATGTTCAATATATTTGCAGAAAATTACAGCAGCAGACAGCAATGCTTGGAAATGTGTCATCCCTGTTGTGTGTGTGAAAACTGGAAAGGGTATGTAGTCAAACACAACTATTTTAATGACTATACTAGACAACTACATGTTTCGGCCCCACTGGCCATATTCAGGTTGTCTTCAAGAGAATTTAAGGTCCTACTATATATAATGTGGCTCACGTGATGGAGAGATCTCTACATCCGGGTTTTGTTGCGTAATAATTAACTTCTATTATTACGCAACAAACCCGGATGTAGAGACCTCTCCATCACGTGTGCGCACATTATATACAGTAGGACCTTAAGTTCTCTTGAAGACAACCTGAAGATGGCCAGTATGGGCCGAAACATGTAGTTTTCTAGTACAGTCATTAAAACATCTTAATTGACATAGTTGTGTTTGACTACATACCCTTTCCAGACAGCAATGCTGTTGTGACACACTGACTAATTATGGAAGGATAAAAAGACAGACTAAAATTTTTCGGTTATCGCTGTGGGGACTTACGGGTTCTTTCAAGGACTGCAGAAATTGATAATTTATTTTATGCTGGGCAGTGTATGTTAGGAAGTTTTATTGTATGTTTCCAGGGAAATCTGGATATACTAAAACATTAATTAACACACGTCAAGCACAACTATTTAATGTGTGCGAGGCTACATGTTTCGACCTTTTTCAACGGTCATCATGACCGTTTAAAAAGGTCGAAACATGTAGCCTCATACACATTAAATAGCTGTGCTTGACGTATATTAGTTAATGTTTTAGTATATCCCTAGGACATAAAAAAAAATCTGGATACCTGCATTTTTTTGCTTCATAGTAAATATCTTACCACTGGCAGCAATATTAAACAAACCACAAATAAATAAGTAAATAAATACATAAATAACTACATCTGTATGGTTCACTGGTACACCTTCGGTCTTAGGTTCTCATGGCAGTAAATAGTGAGGTCAGTCTTCTGGAAAGTGAAATCATAGTCTGCAGTAAATGTATGCCTTAATTTTGAAAGAACCTACTGCCGCCATCCCCTTTAACTTCATCCTTCTAGGGTGGGTATTTAAATTTTTGGGCATGTTTTATAAAAAATATAAATACATCATTTGCACAGAAAAAAATAAAATGATGAAATAAATGGCATTTTGCGGAAAATGAAAGAGAGAATATGCAACGTGTATTAAAACTGCAGTAAATTTCCTTGTTGCCTAATCACATAAAACTGATCACTAGGTATGTTTTCCTACATGTGTTCATGTTTGGTAACAGGTACTTAAAAGGTTAAAAAATAAATCACGGTAACTGGTCAACAGCCGAGGTTCAAAAACAGAACCTGTAACATACAAAGCAAGAGTGCTAACAAAGACTACACCATTGTATTCAGTATACAAATGAAAGTACTACAATTATACGATTTCTAGGATGTGATGCCTTGGTGTATTGCAGATGTGTACCTATGGTTGAGGGCAGAAGTGCACAAATTTTTCAGAAAATCTCGCAACCATTTCAAAATTCTAGGCATCAGAAGGGTGACATGAAGTTAAGTTTTGTATGGAGGACCCACAAATATCAGGCACCATTATAAAAAAATTTAGTTGCCCAAGCAATGTGACCTGGTACCAGGGATCAGTGAACCCCGGGGTCACAGGACCCTGCTCCTTCCACCTGCATGACAATATCTTGAAAATGGAGGCTGTATGTTCCTCTAAAACTGTGGTGCACGTTTACACTAGACTGCAGGGCATTACAACCCAAGAAACCACAATATGAACATTCATTTACTGTCAAGAAATCACAATATGAACATTCAATTACTGTCAAGAAACCACAACACGAACATTCACTTACTACATGAGATACAAAAACCAAAATAAATATAAGTATTGGAAATTAACACTAATTTGGTATACACACAACAATTCACTAACTGCATGTACCATGATCATTATTCAAGAATTCTGTCAAATCTCTTGTCTGGTCTTCTGTGATACCCAAAGTTTCAGTACTCTATAAACAGCCTGCCAATGGTCAGTGTCCTCAACCAGTTTAATCCAGTCCACATAACATCAAGACATGCTACATCTTGAGGGTAAGTTTTCATATTACCTCCTACATACGCTCATGCATCCCCTGTGCTCTCTCTGCTTGGGCTCCGAAATAAAAAATTATGTTTGCAACTCAACATTCTATGCTTTACTAATATCACCCACGCATGGCAGAGTCATAGCTGGTCAACATGTAAGACGTTCCCATACGTTACAGTACACAAATTTTGGTTTTTATTTGTCACTATTATAAATATGAGCCTACATGGGTTGTCAAACATCAGAGTCTCAAGCTGGCAATGGTATCATGTTTAGCCTTCCCCGATATTATTTCAAGAACCATGTCCAAGCAAATTATAGTAGGCTGTATGTTATTTTCCACATCAGAAATCAAAGGGCCCCTGACAAAAGCAGAGAAGCATCCAGATCATATATTCAGGTCTTATTATGAACCAAGTTGAGCACTGTCTGTGGATTTGAGGACTGTGAAGTTTTGAGGGAAGGATTTCTCTCAGGACACACACTGTACACAGCGGATCATCATACTGATGTCATTTTCCTTCAGAAATCTGTCAAGTGTCTACCAAACATTATTCTGTGGGAAGTGGATGTTTTTGTTAAATTCTGATATCATACACGCTACCTCACGCACATAAAGTTAGTAGAGAACAGGTCCAATCTACATGCAGCAACAAACAGAGAAACAAAGCAGGAGAGATAAGTGCCTGATGATGTAACAGACAACCAAGTGAAAAACTGTACTAGAAACACAAAAATCAGCACTGTTTCTCAAAAGACTGCGTAATGTGTTCTGAAAGAAAAATAAGGAGGGCAGATCATGAAACCGTATATTGTGGGGGTCTCGCGTCCTGTCAAACAGAAGTGAAGACTTACAAAAGAAATTCATAAAAACAGCGTGACAAATAAGGCTACAATTAAATACTTTTTAAACTTGCTACTGTACTACAGTTACTGAGTAAAAACATGTTTGTTAAAATAAGTGATTTTTTGAACATGACCAGTGACACTGACATCTGAAAGTTTTCTGGTTTTCATTTGTTCATACATTCTGAAGGAATACACTGCCTCCATCATATCCTGCACATATCTCCCAAACATCACAATGAATGATCAACTTACACAGTTGAAAAACTCCATAATTTGGAAAATTGACATCCTACACTTCAAGGCAATGTCCAATGGTTAAAGCAGTATCAGATGCCTAGTAGGGGCAAGTATTATTTGAACATGAAAGAAAACTGAAAACACGGACATAAAGTGTACTGTACTAAGCTTCTTACAAACAACGCATAAAGTCAAGGAACTAAATGCCACACATTGTCACTGTTACCCTTTGTGCATTTCACAAGTACTAGTACGTGGACCTCTGACCACAATCATCACAGACATCTAATAAATAAAAATTTGTGTTGAAACTTCCAACATAAAATAATAATGTGACAATGTACAAAGCATTTAATTTCCTCACAACGCTCAAGTGCACACTAATCTACTGAGAACAATAAATGTCAATAACAAACAATGTCTTAACCAGAAACATAACCTCATAAGCTACAAGCCTGCATGACGTTTTTAAACATTTTACTGCACTTCAAGTGTAAAGCAATAACACAAATTACTCTGCAAATGAAAATTCATGTCAGAGTATCCTATACAATACAGAAAATATCACAAAGACTTGTGCCTAGAGAATAAAATGTTTATCAAATCTTTAGATTTACTGAGCTCCGATATATTTTCTTCCACTCAATATACTATTGTTTGTTTAGTAAAAGAAAATCCTCAAATCATTTAGGGCCTATTTTCAGACACAAAACATTTTTAATTTGGTACGAGAATAATGAAGTTTATGACGTGGGCATGATGCAGAGTTCACTTAACCTACACACACAACAAAATATCAACACTTCAAAGCTAACAGTATAACATTTCAACTGAAAAAGCATAACTCTAAGTTGCAAGTATAATTTCCCAATTTTATCACTATCCACAACCATGACGATGAATCTGGCAGTCATGGAGAAAAGAATCAGAATTCTATTTCAGTTTAAATACCAATTTGCCAAATCAACCTTAAAATACTGAACAGAACTTTGCTATTCCACCCACAAATATTTCTTGATGATAAGGAAGGTATAGGTTAGATAGCTTTAAGTCTTGTAGCTCATACTGATGGTGGCAGTCATCATGTACTATTAATTATAAGCATTTGTCAGGTGATGTGGTTCAGTAAAATATCATGATCTGTTACTCAACACAACCAATTACTTGGGAAACTCTCAAATACACTGCACTTGAAATAACACATCACTGCACTCGACAGTTCAATTTTCTTACTAATTCTACTAAAAAACACTCAAAACCTTCTTCTATGTGTATTAAAAATCTTCCCTTTAAGTGGCTCCACACTGAATGCTAATCAGCAAATTACACAGACCTTTCCTTAGAATTATAATACAAAAAGTATACTCACAGATGGAATTTTTTGGTTGTCTTTGGTGGGAACATCAGCAAGCCCTCGAACCTGCAGCATCTGCGCGGTTTTCAGGAAGTCAGACAGCTGCTCCTGGCCAATATGCACTTCACCATTGTACATAAAGCGCAGGAGAGATTCCATGTCCTTCTCTTTGACATCACGCAAAATCACAATAGGATGCTGGCAAGGATTTGCCTTGAGAAGTCTTCGAAAGTACGGACTGCAGGCAGAGAGGACCACTTTGTGTGCAGTGAAGGAACAACCATCACATGCCAATGTGACATCCACAAAGTCCTCCTCATCACGCAGATGCCGGAAGGACGAGAGGATACTGGCATGGAAATCATTCCAGCGCAGACTATACTGCTGTTCAGTATCCGACACCTCTCCCATCTGGGCCAACAAAAGCTTCACCAAAGCATTGGGTCCTGATGTAACAATCTTGTTTCTACAGGCATCCACCACTGTGTTGTACAGTTGTGTCAGGTAGCTCTCTTATTTCCTGGTCAATATTCCTGTTACTGCACAGTTCTATTACTTGACATTCTTCCCCCAAGTGTTTCTTCTTTCTCTGGCTCAGCCCCTGTAATATTCAGATGAAACAACTTTACAGTAATGGGCATGATAAAGCTTATTCAAGATTATACACATACATAACAAAACCTTCCCAACTTCCAAGCAGTGAAGTTTCCTTACATGTTATTTCAGTATCACTGCTGTCACATACACACAAACATATAAACATAAACTTGAAAATTAAAACGTAACACAGGAAAGATAAATGATAAAAGCAGTTCGCGATGTAACTATACACACATCCAGTCACAAATATGAACCCTTCCAAGATTTTAATATAATGCAATGAACAGTAAATCCGCAAACTCACAAACCTTCTTTTACTGCACGGCTCAGAATAATTTAATAATTTTACAAGATTAACTAGAACAAGCTATGCACACAACTGCAAATTTATAATTTCTTAACCTAAAATCACAACCATCTATTCCCAGCAAGCCATGACACACAACTGCACAATCATAATTTCTTAACCTAAAATCGCGTCCATCTGTTCCTCTTAGAAACACACGGCATTTCGTGTAATTTATGTATACTTATATCACGGGCGAAGCGTAATTCGTGAAAAGCAATAGGAACTAAAACTGAGGTAATTAATGGGAAAGAATTCACATACACACTTAAAACTTACTCGATTGCTTGGAAGGTTTAAAAACAGCCTTAATATTGCCAAGGTATTTCTATACATAACCTACTCACAAATTCGTAATTTCAAGTTCAATACACACACACACAAACACTAAAATCTTTTCAAAATCATTTACAGACAACGTTACACCAGGTAATATACACAGATCAACAATACTAATTCTCGATGAACTGAAACAATCATACGCGATGTCTTGCACATCAATAAGAACACTGCTAAAATACCTGAATGTATACACAGCCGAGTAAAACAATTAGAAATCAAATAATTCGATCCAAATCTCTGATAACTGTTTATTTTACAGCATTCTGTACAAGCTATGGGCTTTTTCTACCACACACTGCTACCTGCCATTCATCTCTCGCGGTAATCAAACATACGTAATGTAATAAAAGTAAAACATTTTGAAAAAACAACTACATACAGTTCACAACCTTAAAAATGCGGACAATGAATGGAAGAAACACTACTATTCATTTACACCACTTAAAAATATGCCGATATCGCAACACACCGACCTTCTCTCACGTCACGACCTTCCAAGTACGACGCCTACTAGCTTATGACCCGGTAGGTTCACTTAGCCATCATGGCTGCAAAGAAAACTTCAAAGCGCACAAAAAAAAGCGGCCATATTCACGAACATCAATTGCATCGAGTTGCTCTAAAAGTAAACAAGAACAACGCTTCGGTATACCACACACTAACAGAATGATGTTAAGAGATTGTTAAGTCGTTATTCCCACCTGATTTTAGGAATACAGCACAAACTAGTCACCCCTACAGTCTCCGCGCTTTTGCGCACGGCTGCTCTGCCTAGCCTGCCAACCCGATTGATGCCCGATAGGCCTAACCACCATCGCCGTCATGAAACACACGCTGAATTTAACACGCTAATACATCATGTGCAGGCTACAGCCAGCGTTCTTACACGAGGTACACTGAATGCATTTCTGACTAGGTATATGCAGCAATTACGCTGTTTGTGCAGTTAAATAAGTACAAAATCTGTATCATAAATCATACCTGTTCCCATTCTCAAAGCAACAAAAGATCAATCAACAAGCTGAAAGCGGGATTAGTAGTTCGCTTCCGGTTCTCCCTGTTTGCGCGCGGAAAGTATGAAAACAGTACCCCTCCAAGACGATCATTTCTAAGGACGCGTAAGAAAAATCGTTTAAAACGAGTGAATTTCTAAAAACGCACGTTTACATACAATTGAAAAAATTGTTCTAGGGCGGTATATTTTATTGGAAGCCAGTTATTTCGAATTTTAACTGCGTAATTAGATTATAAAACTTGATTAATCAATTTATTTGTAAGCATCCGCTTTAACAATAAATTCTGATGAAATAAATGGTTAACAGGAATGTTGCTATAGTGGCGTGAGGGACTTCGGTAGCTCTACGACCTCGAGCCTCTGTTTACAAGAACCTTAAAATAAATACATATATTATTTCGTTCTATAACCTTCATGTCAATCACAACAATACATCAAACAAATATATCTATTTTTTTATTGACCAATTTAAATAAAAGACGAAAATGTCGTAGGTAAGTGATTTATTAACTCGAAATTTAGAAATTTTAATTTCGCACTTCACTGTCACGTTGGCATGCAGCTAGCAATGAATACATGTGTATCTATCAAGCTCAGGGTTGGTGGTGGCTGGGATGATGTGGTATGAGCCAGTTCTCTAACAAGGGACACCCGAAGTCCTGGGCTTTGCCTGAGTCCCCGGAATCACCTCTCGGAGACAGATGATTTACATTTATACGGCGATTTAATTTCTTTGTGACATGTTTAAAAATGCGTTTTTATTCATCTCAACCTACATTTTTGGCCATAATGTAATCTATAAACGTTTCTTTACTAAGCATGACAGCAAATTTTTCGCGGCTCTCTTACGTCCTCCAGGTAAAAATGATGGGCTAGGCCTTGAGGGTGATCACGACCGTTTCCTTCCCAATCTTTTGTATCATTATCATGTGATGCTACGTAACAGATGCATAGACAAACGTGAGTAATTACACAAAAGAACAAGCATATGTCCTATATAATTACTATGTGACGCTACATAACAGACACATAGAAAAATGTGATTAAATACACCAAGGAACAAACATAGGTCCTGTACAATAGTAGCTGCCTTGTCTTTCCATCAATTTCAAAGAACCATATTTCTTTAGAAAACAACACATCAGAAGATTACATGTATACAATATAAGATACAGGCACATATAACTGGGACAGCTCAGTCGGTTTAGTGACTAGGCTACACCCTGAATGACCAACAAATCGTGGTTCAATTGCTGGCAGGATTAAGAGTCCTTCTTTCCCCCTAATCACAGGCTCTGGGGCCAACCAACCTCCTCTTAAGCTGGTAAAGGGGTTTCTTTCCCCAGGGGTGAGCCAACCGGTCATTTTCATCTAACGCCGAGGTTAAGAATGTGTGGAGCTGTACCTCCAATCCCTCAAACACCTTCACAATGTGGTATTTATTTTCTGCTACCATTCAGTACAATAGGTGCCGGGCCTCTTTCCCGGGGGTAAAGCGGATGGGGCGTAGAGCTGACCACCTACCCACATCTAGCGCCGAAGTTAAAGAAAGATTAGAGCTACATCTCTACTCCCCCTCTTGAACTTCAAGGCCTCTTTTAGGGTGAAATTTGAACTTGTCAACAGATATTTGTGCAGTGTGTCCGGTATTTTTTTAAACCATCTGACAACCCTCTTGATAGCTGTTTAAGGAATACACCACAACAGACCTGACAACATATTAGCCGACAACAGCAAAAGAACACATACATAAATGACACATGTGTGATTTTAGTCTTCCGCCGCGATGCAGATGAGATCTGCGCCCTTCTGTGATTTCACGTAGCGCAGAGTGGTAATTCCGTACCGACGTTTCGGGACGACCTTTCGGTCCCATCTTCAAGGGTCAATAAGTCCAAGCACCTTCAAGAATCAAACAGTTCAGACAAGGGGACGATAGGTTTTCCCGAAACGTCAGTAAGGAACTACCACTCTACGCTGCGTAATAACTCAGAAGAGCGCATATATCATACCGGGAATACTGACACGGTTTATAAAAAGCAGATCCGGAAGCTTATCAGATTAGCATACGGGTTCACACAGGAATGGCATATGTAAGAGCTGACAAACAATAGCACCAGAATTCCTGTAATACAATGGTGGCTGCCGAAGATCCTACACGACATTTTGATACTTCTAAACCTGAACTATGACATCTCCAGCAGCACCCAAACGGCACGCTGCACAGTGCTTAGATTATACCACACTATCCGAACACGAAAGTCTTCAAAAATAACTGTCGACCGAATTCGTAATTACTATGGTAAAACCTATAATAATAAATTAACAACTCTAACACTTTAGCAATAATAATAATAATAATAATAATAATAA
>JGI24697J35500_11274799_pt1 | contig 9945 bp, 4 predicted proteins | sample TergutMp193P1_FD_35500 | JGI IMG/M metagenome (IMG submission 35500) | reverse complement strand
CAGTCGCAAGCTCCTGAAGATGGATATATTAATGTCCGAAACATGTTGAGCACATAATAAGTGAAATAAAATAGCAAGTGACATCAAGTTGGTCTTTCAGTTGTCAACTATTGTAATGATGCATGGTCCAATAAACATTAGGTACAGATAACATATTTATAATGCAACAGATATTAGAGAAATGTTATGAATATAACATTGAAATGTATGTACTGTTTATTGATTTTAAGCAAGCTTTTGACTCTGGTGACAGACAAAAAACCATACAGTTACTACAGGAACTGAGGATACCAAACAAGTTGGTATGATTAATTAAAATGACAATCCAGAACATGGAGTCAAATGTGAAAATACAGAATCTTACTTCTAACGCATTTTCAATCTCATCTGGCGTGTGTCAAGGCAATCCACTCTCTGCAACAATTTTTAATTTAATACTCGACTCGGTAATTAAGGAACTCAGTCTTGTAGGAGATGTTAGTTTAAAACTGAAGCAGATTTTTGCTTATGCTGATGATGTTGCCCTTCTAGCTAGATCTCTGGAAGCTCATAAGGAAATATTTCATAAATTGCAAAATGAAGCAACCCTAGTAGGATTAAGTATCAATGAAGACAAAACCAAATATGTGCAAATAAAGAGAATGGGAATAAAAGACATAACACACCTAATAATTGAAAATTTTGCATTTGAAAATGTGGAAAATTTTAATTATCTGGGTTCCATTTTAATGCAGATAATAAAATGAATATGGAAATAGCTGAAAGAATAGCAAAAGGCAACAAAGCATAATATGCCAATGCAAAACTAATGAAATCAAAATTCTTAAAGAAAAACACCAAAATGAAAATATATAAACCGATGATAAGACCAGTCGTTACATACTCATTAGAGACGACTTGGACTTTAACAGCTAAAGATGAAAACAACCTATGCGTTTTTGAAAGGCAAATACTAAGGAAGATATTTGGTCCTGTCAATATTGACAGTATATGGAGAATACAAAACAACATTGAGATTGATAAATTAATAGAACGTGCAGATGTAGTGAGATTCATCAAGGCACAAAGAATCAAATGGCTGCGGCATATTCAAAGAATGGACCAAGCAAGACCAACTAGCAAACGACTAGATTGGAAACCTATAGGAATTAAATCAATAGGAAGACCAAGACAACGATGGCAAGAGGATGTTATGGAAGATCTAAAAAAGCTGGAAGTTAAAAACTGGAAGGAAATAGCTAAGGACTGAAGAACTTGGAGAGACTTGGCTGAGAAGGCGAAAACCCACAAAGGGTTGTAGTGCCAAATGATGATGATGATAAAATGTGATCTTTTGCTTGCAACAAACAACATGAATTACAGCTGTTTGAAGATAAAGTTTTTATGGAAATATTTAAACTTAAGAATGGTGATGTTAATTGAGCCATTTGGAATGTTATATAATAATGAACTTTGTTGTATACACGAGTCATGTGTTGGTGTTAGGATGGTGAAATGTAGGCTGGAGATATGGTTAAAATATACATACAAGGAATGCATACAGAATTTTAGTGTTTAAACCTTGGGGAAGCGTCTGTCTGCTCAGAAAAAATTGTGTCTTTGCACAAGAATACAACTGACGATATTTGTAGTTTCACGGTCTTGGGCTTTGTGAATGTGTGTTTACTTCAGTCTGTAAGCGCCTGTAGCCATTCAACTGTCATAGCATGCTGTGATCAAATCCAGTTGCTCCAGGAGCCATTGCAACAGAAAGCCTCCTGGATACTTTGTCCTCAGTCATCATCATTACCACCCTTTGGCCTCCAGTTTCAGTACTGTAGAAGGCTATGCCTGTCACCATGCACTCTACTTTCCCATTTCTTTCATGACTCTGTAGGTGGACTTTTGCCGTACGTACTTCCTTGAGACTTCTGTTAGGTGGTAACACTTTGATGGAGCTGGAGATAAATTCCACTTAACTGCTGAAAATGAAAGAAATACCTTTCAGTGCAGTCACAAAAATACAGTGCGCTGAGGACGGCAGTATGTAAATGATTGAAGGTCCATACACTGCACCAAGGCTGGCATTGAAGAGTTAACCATTGTTCATCATGGCCTATGGCCTACATGCTGTAATCTTGTGCACTGTATGTTATTTTAACCAAGTGCTGTTCTTTCTCGTTGCGCAGTATCAAAGAACATGTGAACAGAGCTGGTCTGGGATTGTCACAGCCAAAGTCAGGTGGTTCAGATGATCGTCAGTTCAGAGACAAAGTCCAGCGCTTGATACGAGACTATGCAAATGGTGATTCACAGTACGATCTTGTATTTTCCCCGGAATTCACCACTGAGGAAAGGAAGACTATGCATGCGTAAGTGCAGATATTAGTTGTATTTTGTTACAGTGAATGGAGACTTTGTATAGTTCTGCGTACAGTGTTAGTCACATCCAGCCATTGCATACTTCTGCATGCAAAGTGTATTAGTGACAGCCATTTGTGTGGAGAAGAATGTGCTGTTTTTATTTTCTGCAGAATTTTCCAAATGCTGTATTTTCAAGATCATAGGGAACCTGATGTTTTGCTATTTGTGTCAGCCAATATCATGGCAAGAGAGGTCTGTGAATGAAAGACATTGAGTGTGTGTTAGTTGTTGACCAGGAAGATCAAATGCTACTATAGCAGCTTTGTGTGAATAAGAAATTTCAGTGGTACAAAAAAAACAGATATCTGTATTTCAAATGACAATACAGCAAGCAAGCAAGCAAGCAAGCAAGCAACTTGCTGTGTTGATGGTCTGTGCAGTTTTTAGGCACATTGGCAAAATTGCGAAAAGCAACTGTTAACTTCATTGTGTCTCTGTGTCTGTTAGTCTGCTTGGAACAACTCAGGTCCCATTGGACATATTTTCATGAAATTTGATATTTGGTTCATTTGTGAGATAATGTGGAAGAATGTGGTAGAGCCAGACAGGCCACAGATGACAATATAGTATGGTGCATGTGTTTTGCATGCTTGATAATAAGGCTACACACACACACACACACACACACACACACTCAAACTCAGACTCATAATGTGTAATACTTACGGCTTTTCCACAGCAGCAATGGTTATGCAAATGCGCCTTGTTGTTACATCATACGTACGTTGCCCGTGCTGTTAGACTTGTTGTCGTTTGCAGCCTGTTGTCTTCATGCACTGTGCCATCAGTTAGACTTGTTGTCGTTTGCAGCCTGTTGTCTTCATGCACTGTGCCATCAGTTAGACTTGTTGTCGTTTGCAACCTGTTGTCTTCATGCACTGTGCCATCAGTGAAACCCATGTCTTTAAAGTAATTAATTTTGCCAGCAAAGTGGAAAGCAAATTAATGAGGGACACTACTGGAGAAACATTACAGAAATTGGTTTGAAAAGGCCAAAGCAAATATTTTTCCACCTACTGTCTCCACTGCTCTGGAATTTGCAGGCTTTATTTGGAACCATGCTTCTGACAGTTTTAACTAAACTTTAATTCCAGTGCAAGATGTGATGCAAAGTACAAAGTTTCAACAGTGAATGTGGACTTCGATTCAGACCCAGATATTGTGCTTTCACGTGCAACCTCACTTTCACCTGGGTCACACTAAAAGCTTGAACATCTCCAACATAAGAGGCAAAATGTGAAAGTCTAATTACATACTATGTGTATGTGCCACTGAAACCAAATGACAAGAAGTACAGTTTGTTTTGTTAAATAAACACACAGTTTTGCCCACACCCAGTAGTTTTGAGAGCACTGTGTTATCATAGACTGATAGTTCATGTTAACTGGCATAATAGACAGCAGTTACTCAGCACAGTGCTAACCATTTGTCAGTTTTCTGTCATAATACACTGATGGTTCCTCTGCAGTGTTCACCAGTTCTCAGTTCTGTGTCATAATTTTTTTTGTATCAGTGATTATTCCTGTCCCTGTTTCTTCCTCTTGCTGCAGAATTGCTACAAGATTTAAACTGAAGACCAAGAGTTATGGCAAAAATGAAGACAGGCACTTGGTGATTTCAAAGAAAAAGGACATGTGGCAGATGTTGGAGCAACTGCTGAGAAGTGGCGGATCCACCGAGAGATATGATCTTATCAAGCCGACAGGCCCAGCATCCCACTAGTATGTGCTGTGACGTGCTACTGCTGTCCAACACCGTCCTGTGACGGGAGTTAAGAAATAACATTCTTATGAAATGGAACGTTGTATTTTAACTGGAGCTGTTTTTGCTGTATTGCTACAGCAGGAAGCTCTAGAGGTGCCCTCTTCAAATTTCGGCTCGAAATAGCTACCCTGTCTGAAGTATTTTGTGATTATCCACAGCCCTTCTATAAAATTGCTGATGTAGTACCTTTTTTACGTGACTACTTCATGACAAATCCTTTCCAACTCATCTTCACCAATCATTCTACGCTCTACAGTCTGAGAATCAGCATCATGGAATGAACTGACTGTAAGAATCCGTGGCATACGTTATCACAGAAGTATGTATTTGCATTGTGGGCCAGGTAGCTCAGTCAGTATAGTGACTGACTATGGGCTGGATGGTCTGGGGTCGAATCCCGATGGGGACGAGGTTTTCTGCCCGTCCAGACCGGCCATGGGGCCCACCCAGTCTCCTGTAAAATGGGTACCAGGTCTATCCTGGGGGTAAAGTGCGGTCGGGGCGTGCTGCTGACCACTCACCCCCTTCTAGTGCCGCAGTCATGGAAGATTAGAGCTATACCTCTACCCACCCTCTGGGCCACACCGGGCCTGTAACGGGATCACGTTACGTTATGTATCTGCGTTGTTCCAAATATTGAATACAGTTTTGCTGTTGGTAACTGTGTTGAAATTAAGATATTATAAGTGTCTAGTTGTGATAATTTAGTTCCAGCAAACAGTGTGAATTCAGAACTAAGTACCAGGGTCTGGGACTCACAGACTTACCTTTTTTGCAACCCAGAGGAACACGTAACTGGTGTGAAAAGAATACGAACAAGTGTAAAAGGAATTCCATTGTTTTCTCAGAATATCTTACCATTATTACCTTAACATTTATGGGCTGTTCCCCATAGTATGTGTTTTGTGACGCCTGAAATGCACTGCCAAGCTACATTGTAATATTTTTTATATTCCCAGTAACTGGACTTCTTTATCCACTGTTTTGTTCAGAGTGTCCAGCGTGTTCAGAGTGTCCAGCGTGTTCAGAGTGTCCAGAGTGTTCAGAGTGTCCAGTGTGTTTCCATAAGATTTAAAGACTGAGCTTTATTTGTGATTGAATTTTCCTATCTGAAGTGTGATTTTGCATATTGACCTTCCCCATGATGGTCGCAAAATTCTTGAAATAGTTTATAGTTGTCTACAGACAGTAGTTCTTACATTATTGTTTCACACACGGTCTTAAGGTGTGACAGGAATTGGTAGTTATGCTTCAGAATATATCACAAGTACGAAGAGGATCAGCAGTACAAGGCATCTTGTGACGGTCGCCGTCAACAGCATGTATTTCATACGCACGACTACCAAGTTCACTGAAGTTAGGGGATCGTTTTGGGTATGGAAATAGTTTTGTACATACTTTGAGTTAATGTTGGAAATGAAATGTTTGCACATTTAAGCATTACAGTGTTACTTGTAAGGTGAATGCTGTAATCATATCAAGAGCTTTTAGCTGTTTGCTGGCTTCAGCACCCTGAAGGACTTTACCTAGGATTTCTGATCGCAATTCACATGCCTGCAAAAATTTTCAGGCGTCAAATACTATTGGTGGGGTTACTGAGTTGCAGTGCTGATAATGTTCAGCACAAATACAGTGTGTTTCTTGTTTGAACTGAAGCAGGCTGCAAATCACTGCAGAAGCTTCCCTCTGTGTACAGTAGGAGCCATGCGTTACAGTATAATCAAGGGAAGTGGATGGGAGCAGGTAAATGAGTAGTCCACAGTGCCACAATTGTGACCACCCATGTATCACCATAGCTGCTGACTGGCGGTTGTTGCTCGTGCTTACCGTGTGTCTTCAGGTGACTTGTTACATAGTATTGCTACAGGCAAAATCTGTGTCTAAAATAGAGCCATTTGTCACTGAAAGATGTCAGGCAGTTACAGAAAAGTTTATTTAAAAAGGCATTGCTTCTCAACACATTTCTTTACGTATGTAACAGTGAATGGCTTCAGATGCTGCCAATAAGTGCTAAAACTAGATTAACAGATACTATGTGGTTTCAAAGTCATTCACATTTTCTGTGAAGTGAGGTAAAGTACTTCTCCATATTGTAAGATAGTAGGTTGAAAGTTTGGTTCCTAAGGTTTCAGAATGGGGTAGCATAGGGCCAAGGACCCAAAAATAAAACCATATTTCTTATAAACATCAGGGACATGAGATAGTAACAATTGCAACATTTCTCTGTACGGTACTTATAAGTAATTAATGGTAATTTGTCAAAGTAAGTGCCTTTGTGGGCAGTGTGATAAAGGAATTCAGTTGGCTGCATCATTAATCCTTATCCTACAGACCAGGGGACTGGTACTTGGTTATGTACAGTTTCACATGTAGCTGTTGTATGTGTTAGTTTTCTTATAATGTCCAGAATCTGGGCGAACATTTGAACTCCTGCTGTTACCTTCAACCCTTTTGTTCAGACCAGTGCTCCCAGAAAGAGGGTTGTCTCCATATGCTGCAGAACATGCTGGTCTGGATTGACTGTGTTTTGTTTGATACTGATCTTGGGCTGATGTTATGTTGTTCAGTATCTCTTGGACAACATTTTTTGTTTCAGGATCTGAACACTTCGTCATTTGTTGTATTACTTCAAGTGGTATCTGTAAGATAAAGTAATGGCTGTTCAGAAGATGGAGCACATGTAAGTTATGTTAAGAGTACAGAGACACATGCAACATTTGAGGTTCCTGCAGCACTGTTGCTGAAGATTCAATTCTTCTGGGATGTGATACTGTACTGTTGGGTGTGAAGTTCTCGATAATTCAAACAATCATACTGCCTGCATCTTCACTAATTATAAATGCTTTCATTTCTGAAAATGTTAACTGTTTTAAAAGCTCCAAGTTCCCTCTAAATTTAAATTTCTGTCTATTTTAGTACATGCTACCCATATTCATATTTCATCACTCACAGAATTTTCTGCCACATTTCTTCAAAATTTGGCAGAGTTCAGAATATCAAGATTAACCAGAAGGATCATGGCATGCCTTCTTAACATGTCACATGTGAAGAAAGTCTAAAGATCCACTTCTGGAGAGGGAGTGGCTTTTCAGAATCATGTCATTGAATATCTCCAAAACCAGAATATTTCTTGTTAACATTAATTAACATTTTGTGGATTGTCCCATTTCAGAACTAACTCCAGAAAATATGAATCTGTGAGACATTCAGTAGGACTCCTGTGATAGGGGATAGAGGAGCAGCTGATCACAAGATCTCTACCTTCACGGCACAATGCAAACAGAAAGATGCGGTCACGCGTAGACCAAGTGGGACCTGAACTCATGATTTCAGAGCCTGAGCAGTCAAAGCTGCATGCCTTTGACCATGCAGCCACTGTTATTGACCCAAAGTATAGTTAAGTAATGTACCACAAAATATGATTTCTTGAAGTAAATTGGTCCTGCCGTGTCACTGGATAGTTACGCTCTGATGCAGCGTCATATCCCAGAATAGCGGAAGCCTCAACCACACCGCTGTCAAAACTTCAAATGTTTGCATATTTTGAAGTGGCCTGAAATATTTTTAGGACAGGTGGTACTGTCTCAGAGAAACTGAGTAACAACAGTGAGTGCCATTATCAGAATCATTTGGGATCACAGACATGTGCGTAAGTTACATCCATCAGAGTTGGTGAGTATGTTAATTTGTGATCATTTGGTGTGTAATAAACTGTGTAATCCCTGTGAGATATGACGGTGAATATTACAGTTGCAGCCATCCCAAATATTTTGTTGTCGGGCAAGAATGTATGAACGTTTCAGAGGAATGTGCTACCTGCGTCTTCACTTCTGCCATGAAGATGGAGACGGTGTGTTCCTCTGAATCATTCTTGCCTGATACCATACAGTTTGGCAACAGAACACAGGAGATGTGGATTAGCTTTGTCTGTACACAGTAGTTTATAAATTTGTTTTATATATATATATAGTGGAATTGAGGGAGCATTTGGCATTTGTGCCTTGTGACTTGACAAGGGCCATCTGTGGGATTGTGTACTTAAGTTGTTCAAAAAGTTATGCTCCTTATTTTTCATTTAAATAAAATGACATAGTAACTCATGGGAATGGGATGCAGTCTCATATAATCTTTACTATTCCACATAGTCACCAAGTCTGTTTAGATACTTATGTTAGCTATATATCAACTAATCGAGTCCTTCTTGGAAACAAATATGTCCTGGGCAAGTAACTCTGTCTTGACTTCGTTTTGAACATCTTAATTGGAATGGAAGTGCTGACCTCTGAGGTGCTTTTCTATCTTTGAGAATATATGGAAGTCTGACGTTGCAAATCAGGACTGTGTGGTGGATGTGGAAGAATTTCCCAGCCCCAGGAGGTCAAGAGATAGTTGTGGCAGCACTGTGAGGTTGTGCATTGTCATGCAAAAGATGAACTCGTTTGATCATCATCCTGGTCTCTTTTGCCAAACAGCCTCCTTAAGTTTCTGTAGTTTCCTGCATTTATTGTTGAACTGCGGTGTGAAAACAACCAACACACCTCACTAAACATTGCAGAAAACAGTATCCATCACTTTCCCTTCCAGGTCACTGATTCAGCCTTGCTGTCTGGGGTGTTGTGTAAGACCAAAGTCTTTTCTCTTGTGAAACCTGCTTAAGAACACTTCACCATGCTCTTCATAATGCTGAAGGAGCTTCAGGGACTGTCCCAGGCATGTTTTTGTGTTCATCTGTCAGTTGATGGGAAACCTTTTTGGAGCAAACTTTCCTGCTACTGCTATATGGTGGTGAATGTATGTACTAACAACCCATGCTTGCCAACGTAATGCAGGAATCCTTTCAGTGTGAGTAAAATATGGAACCTTACTTTCTGAATTGCCCTCATATGTGTATTTACACTGCAGTGGATTCAACTGTCATTGGATGGGGCATCTCATGTTGTAATGAGCCCTGCATTTCTATAATTTGGGTGGGTAAATGTACAAAAGAGCAGTTTTCACCCATCAGGGATGCACACATTTTGAACAGCATACTAAGGTAAGCTGCATTTTATGATATAAAATTATAATGAAAGTAATTATTCTGCCTTGAGATACACTTCAATTGACTGTAAGGGCTACACCGAGCCACTAGGCTGAAGATTCTGGGCCATGTCATCAGTCTTGGTGCGACAGAGTGTCTTTGACCAGTGGGTTCGACCTGGTCGGTATTCTGGAGACAGCAGGTTCAAGTTCTCAGCTCATAGATTTTTTCCCTGACAGATGCTGGAATATCAACCAGATTAATCTGTGACTGCTGCCTTGTATCTCCTGTGCAGTTCATTATTCACCAGTCACTGTATCATTTGATGCTGTATAGTGTGGGTTATTGACAGCACCAACAAATAAATTAGTCCTGGGAAGGGCCAGATATTTTTCTCTCCTTCAGAAGTTCAGATCAGCTCTGCGGCTCACCTGTTTGGAGTGTACTAGAGGTCCCTCCCTGGAGGGTGCAGCAGCCAGGCTGTGCATTTGACCACTCATCCCCATGAAGTGACAAGGTTAAGAATGGGTGGAGGTATAGCGGTGTTCTTCCATAAGCCTTCACCATGTGGACAGAAATGACTGTACCTCCCTTGAGTACAAGTGAATTTAATTTGAAAATGTCTTTTAAAATATTTTGTTAATAGGATCAGCTTCATGGTCTAGTGGTCAGGGTCTCTGACTACTAATCATGAGGTCCCGGGTTCGATTCCCGGTTCTACCATGGAAATTTTTCCTTGCAGGGAAAGATTCCCGTGG
>JGI24697J35500_11274800_pt1 | contig 9951 bp, 8 predicted proteins | sample TergutMp193P1_FD_35500 | JGI IMG/M metagenome (IMG submission 35500) | reverse complement strand
TGTAAGAGCCTCATGTTGCATAATCGGGAAAATCCTTCAATCCTGAAAATCGGGGTTCAGACAAATGAACATAAGCGGAGCGAAGCGAGCCGGCCCCGTAAGCTCGTTTGTGGAAATGGCGGATTTTTTGGGCATAATGCCTCCTTTGAAGGTGAAACAGGAATGTCATATAATAAAGCCCCGGAAAACGGGGATGTAGAAAACGGGAATATAGAAAATTATTTCCGGGAGGCGGGGTAAAAAATATGAACTCTCCAACCGACGTCTCCATAATAACAACTTACCGCTGCCAAATGCGGTGCAAGATGTGCGGCATTTGGGAACACCCAACCGACCCGGAAAAGGAAATCAAGGCGAGGGAACTGGAAATTCTGCCGAAACTGAAATTTGCAAATGTGACTGGTGGAGAGCCGTTTTTAAGAGATGATTTGGAGGATATCGTGGAGGTTTTGTACACAAAAGCTCCACGCATTGTGATTAGCACAAGCGGTTATTGGACGGAGAAAGCGGTTAAAATGGCAGAGCGCTTTCCGAATATAGGTATTCGCGTTAGCATTGAGGGAATGGAACGGACGAACAACTTTTTGCGGGGCAAGGAAGACGGCTATGAAAGGGGTTTGAGAACTTTGAAACTTCTGCACGAGATGAAAATAAAAGACATCGGCTTTGGGCAAACGCTTTCAAACCATAATTCAAAAGATTTAATCCCGCTGTACGAGCTTGGGCGAACTATGAATTTGGAATTCGCAACGGCGGCGTTTCACAACGGTTACTATTTTCACAAATACGACAACCAGATTTCAGAAAAAGAGGAGCTTTGTCGGAATATAGGCAAGCTGATAAATTGTTTACTAAAAGAAAAACATCCCAAAGCGTGGTTCAGGGCGTATTTCAATCATGGTTTAATCAACTACATAAAAGGCAACAAGCGGCTTTTGCCTTGCAAGGCTGGAACTATGAATTTTTTCATTGACCCTTACGGCGAGGTTTATCCCTGCAACGCTTTGGAAGAAAGATATTGGAAAAAGTCAATGGGCAACATCCGCAGCGGAATGTCGTTTGCGGAAATTTGGAATTCGCCGGAGGCTTGCGAGGTCCGCAGGTGTGTTGAGAATTGCCCTAAAAATTGCTGGATGATGGGAACGGTTGCACCTGTTATGAAGACGAATTTGCACAAGGTTGTGCCGTGGGTGGTTTGGCAGAAAGCAAAAAGAAGGACTAAGGTTTCTGTAAAAATTTCAGTTAGTAACAGAGAAAAAAAAAATAAGCTTTTTACGCGATTGTTCAATCCAACGGCAAATGATAAAATTCTTGACGTTGGTTATAGTAATGAACCAGTACCAAATAACTATGAAAACTATTTAGAAAAAAAATATCCTTATCTAAATAACATTACGGCACTTGGTATTCAAGATTATGATTCTATTCAAGTATATAATAACGATTTAGCAAGAGGAGGGAATGAATTCAAGACGGTGAAATATGATGGCAGAACATTTCCATTTAGCGATGAATCTTTTGATATAGGATATTGCAACGCCGTTATAGAACACGTTGGCAATAGAGAAGCTCAAATTTTATTTGTCAAAGAAATTTGCAGGGTATGCAAAAAAGTTTTTCTAACAACTCCCAACAGATTTTTTCCTATTGAAACTCATACGAAATATCCATTTATACATTGGTTACCTGACAAATTATTTCTCAAAATTTTAAGCAAAACAAAAGAGAAATACTGGGCTACAAATTTATATTTGTTATCAGAATGTTCTCTGAAAAAAATACTGAATGCCGCCGGTTTGAAAGGTAAATATTGTATGTATAAACAAAGATTTTTCGGATTTACAATGACATTTAGTGTTGAGATTTTAAGGAAAGATGGTGATTTGGGGGGGCGTAAATGACCATCTTCCTTACCGGTTGTGCAGGATTTATAGGCAATGCAGTTGCGTTTGCATTGCTGGAGCGAGGCGATGCTGTTATTCATTTGGCCGCCCAACCTGGTGTCTGCTATTCTTTGGAAAACCCGCAGGCGTACATAGATAGCAACATAACAGGCACATTGAATATTTTTGAATGCTGCCGGAATTTTGGCGTGAAAAACATTGTGTATGCGAGTAGCAGTTCCGTCTATGGCGAAAATGCGAAAATCCCGTTTAATACAAGCAATACTAGGAGTGTTTTGGGTAGAAAAACATGAATATTTTAATCGCCAACAAATTCTACTACAATCGCGGCGGTGACTGCGTCTATTCCATTGGCTTGGAAAAAATGCTGCTTGAAGCCGGGCATAATGTGGCATTCTTCGCAAGCGAGCATTTGCAAAATTTGTCGAGCAAATGGGGTAAATACTGGGTGAGCGAATTTTCTGCAAAAAAAATCATGCGGCCTTTTGGGGATAAGGAGACAAAAATAAAATTCACGAAATTGCTAAACGATTTTGAACCGGATATTTTGCATTTGAACAATATTCACACTCAAATTTCACCGATAATAGCCGAAATTGCCCACAATAAAGGCGTAGAAGTTATATGGACTTTGCATGACTACAAACTTATATGCCCAAGTTATTTATGTTTAAATGGCAAAGGCGAGATTTGCGAAAAATGCTTTGGCGAAAATAAAAAACATTGCACAAGAAACAAGTGCATAAAAAACAAATTTCTGCATAGTTTTATAGCGCAAAAAGAAGCGGAAAAATGGAATAAAGACCGCTTGGAAAAATGCGTAGATACTTTTATTTGCCCAAGCGAATTTGTGAAGCAAAAAATGCTCCAAGGCGGATTCAGCGAAAATAAATTGCATACGTTGCATAATTTTATAGATATTCCAGAATCATGCAAATCCTTAAATCCTGAAAATCGGGGTTCAGACAATTATTACGCCTATGTTGGCAGACTTTCAAAAGAGAAAGGAATAGAGACATTGTGCTCTGTTGCTGGTAAATTGCCATATAAATTAAAAATTGCTGGAACAGGTCCGTTGGAAAACCAACTAATAGAAAAATATAAACGCTGCAATCAAATAGAATTTTTAGGGCAGCAAATTAAAGATAATGCGTTGCAAATTATGGCTGGCGCAAGATTTGTTGTTTGCCCTAGTGAATGGTATGAAGTTTTCGGTTTAGTCATTATAGAAAGTATTATTGTTGGAACGCCTGTTTTATGTGCAAACATTGGCGGAATGCCAGAACTTATGAAAAATAACACAGCCGGTGATTTTTTTGAAAGCGGAAATTCGAAAGACTTGAAAAAAAAAATAACAGAGATGTGGGATAAAGAATATGATTTTAATCCTGAAGAATACAAAGAAATATTTGGCAAAAATAATTATTATCAAAGATTGATGAAAATTTACGGAATGGAGGATGAACATTTTGGTTAAAATATATTTATTTTTTCTATTCCTTTTTTTAGACGCTTTCATTGGAATCTTTTACGACGTCATTCCTGTGCTGCAAAAATTTGATACATATAAAAGGGTTCTTTGTGAATTCGGATTGATTTCTCTGGCATTGATTTCTTTTAGAAAAGAATCTAAAATTTATTTGCATTTATTTTTTGCTGTTATTTTTGTGGCGGTAATTTCTACGCTAAACAACAAAGGCATAAGTATTTTCAATTTTATAAATGGAATCAGGGATTTTGTCCCTATGTTTTTTTCCATAATTTTCATTGTAAATATGCTGCATAGTTCCAAAAAAAATTTTTTTATTCAAAAAATGAATTCGTTTATAGCCTTGTTTTTATTGCTGAATGTACCAGCAAGTGTTTTGCAATTTTTGGCATTTGGCGGTGATTATGTTGGTGGAACTGTGGGCTGGGGAGGAAGCGGAAACTTGTCCATACTTATTTATCTATGCACATTTTGCATTTTGATGCAAAATTTTAATGAGAATAGAATTTTACAAAGTTTATGGAAAAGCAAATGGTTATTTTTGTTATGGATACCGAGTTTTATAAACGAAACAAAAGTAACTGTACTTTTAATATCTCTATTTTTTGTTTTATTGTTAAAAATTAACTTGAAAAATATATTGCTCGGCACCCTTGCGGTTTTATTGTCATTTATAGGATTTATAAATCTTTATACATATATTTACAACACGGATTTACCCAAATACATATTTATCTATGATCATGAAATTGATTTTGAAGATTCTATTGGTAAACTGGAAAATACTAGAATTTGGGATAGGGAAAATTTATGGGATTCAGATTCCAGAACATTGAGATTAGTTATTGGATATATCTTAATGGAAGATAAAATTGACTGGCTGATTGGAAAAGGATTGGGGCATTTCAAAGGGAGCAACACATCGCAAACCAAATTGGCAAAAGAAAATGAATATTTAGTAAAAGGCAGCATAAGTTTTATTTTGTTACCTATGTTGCAGATAGGAATAATAGGTACTATCTTTATTTATTGGACGATTTTCAAATCTTGTTTTTGTGCGCAAAATTCAAGGGTAAAGTTATTTTTAACGGCTGTTGCTTTAGGCATAGCTTATTATATAGTTTGTTTTGTGAGTTTTTATTTTTGTGCCATATTTTTCTATGCAGCTCTATCACCGAAATTTTCCAGCAAAAAGGATTTTACACGGCAATTTAATTTCTTAAAAAATTCTTACCTACCTGAAAAAACAAGGAGTTTAACGTTCGTATGAAAATAGTTTATTTGATTGAAGGGTTGAATAATTCCGGCGGGACAGAAAGAGTAATTTCAGCGAAGGCGAATTATTTGGCTGCAAGCAATGATGTTTATATTATTTGTATAAAAGGCAAGGAACATTTTTTTTCACTTTCTGAGAAAATAAATTTAATCGGTTTGGATTTTCCGCCGTTAAATTCATTTAACCTTGTAAAAAAGAGCTTCAAAAGTTATTTCATGAAAAAACAATTGAAAAAAAAGTTAAATGAAATTTTGCGTAAGATTAAAGCAGATATTGTTATTTCTACATATTCCTACGAAATGTCAGTACTTCCGAGCATAAAAGATTGCAGTAGAAAAATACTTGAAATTCATTTCGGCAAAGGGTTTAAATTAACTGGGGCTAAATTCAGCAGAAAAAATTCTATAGTCAGATTTTTATTCGCCTTCAAAGAATGGTATGAGTGGAAATTTAAAATTCCAAAATATGACAAATTTGTTGTTTTAAGTGAACAAGATAAAGCTGAGTGGAAAAAAATCGGCATAAATGCTACTAGTATTTACAATCCATTACCTTTTACAAGTGGGCAAACTGCGGATTTAAATTCAAAGATTGCAATTTCTATTGGCAGGCTGGAAACACAAAAAAATTACTCTTGCTTGATTGAGATTTGGGCTGAGATACATGAAAAATTTCCGGATTGGAAATTGAATATTTTCGGCGAAGGCAGCCAGAAAGATATGCTGAAAGAACAGATTAAAAAGTTTAATTTACAAGGCATAGTAAATATTTTTCCATCGGAAAAAAATATAATTTCTCGTTATTTGGAAAGCTCTCTTTATTTGACAACGAGTTGTTACGAGGGTTTTCCGATGACTTTAATTGAAGCGTGCGAATGCGGTTTGCCGATTATTTCTTTTGATATAAAATGCGGACCAAAAGAAATAGTGCAAAATGGAGAGAGCGGTTTTTTAGTGGAATTTGGCAACAAAGAAGATTTTGCAGAAAAAGCGATGAGTTTGATGGAGAATCAAAATTTGAGGGATGAATTCGGAAAAAATGCAAAACAAAGAGCAAAGAATTTTTGCATAGAAAGTATTATGCCGCAGTGGGAAAAATTATTTGGCGAGGTTTTGAAATGATTTTTGGAGATTAAAAATGAATTCTAAAAAGGATATTTTGATAGTAAGTACCCAACCGTTCAATTCCGGCGCATGGGCTTATTATCCTATTGAGATTTTAAATGCCCTAAGCACTTCAAATGAGTATAATATCCATTTTTTATGTCATATCAAAGATTCAAGTGTTAACTATCATATTCCGGAGAATGTAAACAAGATTCCATTCAAATTGCCTAGACAAAAAATTTTAAAATTTTTATATGTCCTATTTCCTATTGCGATGTTGAAAAAAATTTCCAAACTAAACAAGAAATATAAATTTCAATGCATTCATTTCATATCGCCGGACTTTATTTTTGCGAATATTATGCGTATATTGCAAAGTAAATATAAGTTATTATACACGGTTCACGACTTATATTACCATCCTGCAAATGGTACGCAAGTTTCTTATATACTTAAATATTTTTTATGGAATGATAAACGAAACGTGAGTTTGTGTAAAAATTTAGTTTCCTGTAGTAATTCGCAAATTAAAGAAATGGAAACTTTATTTCCTGATAAAAAAATATTCTTCCATCATATGCCAAATCATATACATAAATTTATTAAAAACGGTAATGATTGCATACAAGAATTGAAAGGCATTAAAGAATATTTTTTGTTTTTTGGGAGAATAGAACCGTATAAAGGGGTGGAAATTTTGTATAAGGCTTATTTAGAATCTGGCTTGGAGAATAAAATTCCATTGGTTATTGCCGGAAATACTTCCGATTCTAATTATAATCCGTTCTCAGAACACAAATGTTCGTCTAATTTGTTTTTTATTAATCGCTTTATAGAAGATTTTGAGATACGGAATTTATTTTCACTAGCAAAATGTGTTATATATCCATATACTTCTATAACTATGAGTGCAGTGATCCAGTTTCCTTATTGTTTTGGCGTTCCTGTTATAGCAAGTGATTTACCTTATTTTAGAGATGAAATTAGGGATGGCGAAACAGGGTTATTATTCAAAACTGGAGATTATCAAGATTTGCTCCAAAAAATGAGATATGTCTGCGATGTTCAGCTAGATATAGAAAAAATGAAGAAAGAGCAATTGAAATTGTATAGACAAATTTGCTCTACGGATAATTTGCGTAAAGAATTGGAATATATTTACAGTTCAATAATCCAAGGAGGAACAGATGGATATAAGCCATTTGTGGGAGGTATTGAGAAATGCTCATAAAAGATATAATAAAACGAAATAGGATATATTTATTGCTCACAGCATTCCTTCACTATTTTTTGAACAGAATTATTTCTTTTTTCCCATGCTGGCTCATTCGCAAGAGTTATATGAAATTTCTCGGAATGAAAATCGGAAACTATTCAAGAATAGATATGGGGGTTTATATTAGACAAATTAGAGAATTGAAAATCGGAGACTATGTCCATATAAACCAAGGCTCAATTTTGATGTGTGCTGGTAGCATTGAAATAGGAAACTGCGTTTCGATTTCGCATAGAGCTGGATTGTTTTCGGTTGGCCATGATATACAAAGCCATGATTTTGCATTCGTGTGTAGCAAAATAAAAATTGAGGATTATGTTTGGATAGGAGCAAATGCAGTGGTTTTGAGCGGAAAAAGAGAAGTTACGATTGGCAAAGGTGCGGTTGTTTGTGCTGGAGCAGTTGTGACAAAAGATGTCGGGCCTTTCAGCATTGTGGCGGGAGTTCCTGCTAAAGTTATAGGGAAAAGAAACGAAATTTTGAATTATTTCCCTCTTAAAAATGTTTTTTACAGGTTTATATGAAGGTAATAAGTTATACGTTTAATATAGGTTACGGTTTTGTTTTGCAAGCCTTTGCTTTGCAAAAATTTTTGATTTTTGCCGGATATTCCGTAGAACACTTGAAGTTGTTCATGCCGAGCAATAATTATGCTTCGGAACAGAAAAAGAACATTTTTCCAATATTTATATGGAAGCCAATTGCAATTCTAAAAAAAATGAAATATATTTTGCAAAATTTATTCTATTATAGAAAATTCTTTTATAAGGTAAATCTAAAGTTCACAAACAATTTTGCAATAGATAAAGATAACTGTTTTATAGTTGGCAGTGACCAAGTATGGAATCCTAATTTTATCAAAAACATGGAGCGGATTTATTTTCTGGATTTTACGGATTCTGCAAAAAAAATTTCCTACGCTGCTTCACTTGGAATGCGGGAATGGCCGAAAGAATTTGAGCAAATGGTTTTGCCTTGGTTGAAAAAATTTCATGCCATTTCCGTCAGGGAAGATAGTTCTGCGGAATATCTGCGTGATTTGGGTTTGAATGCAGTTTGTGTTTGCGATCCTACGATTTTGCATGAAGGGGATTTTTATCGCAAGGAATTTGATTTACGGAGCCTTGGTGATAAAAGGAAATTTGTATTCAACTATTTTTTACGAGGTGCAGTTCCTCGGATAGATGAAATAGAAAATATAACGGTAAATTTTAAAAATAAAAAAACAATGGTTAGTGTCAATAAATGGCTCTCTTTAATTGACAACTCGGTCTTTGTATTAACAGACAGTTTTCATTGCGTTGTATTTTGTCTTCTGTTTCACAAGCCCTTTGCTGTATTTCAAAACAATGGTGAATTAAAAGGAATGAATAGCAGGTTTTCCACAATCCTAGGCAAAATGAATTTGGAATACAGACTTTTGCAAGGTACGGAACCGGAGGGGCAGATTTTGGATATAATCAATAGAGAAATAGACTGGCGCAGAATTGATGAAATTTTAGAAGAATGGCGGAATTACAGCAAAAAATGGTTAATGGAGGCAATAAGATGAGTAAAACTAACATGCTCAAAATCTTGGACAAGGAAGACTGCTGCGGTTGCAACGCCTGTGGCGATATTTGCAATCGTAGTGCTATTTCGTTTGAAACGGACATGGAGGGATTTTGGTATCCGAAAATGGATGGGGCTAAATGTACCGACTGCGGTTTGTGCAAAAATACGTGTCCTGTTGCAAATGCTGGCAACTTAAAGAAGAACAATTTTGAAAAACCCATAACCATAGCAGCCATTCATAAAAATATGCGAATTCGCTGGGATAGTACTTCCGGCGGTGCTTTTTCGGCGTTTGCGCAGACAATGTATGAACAAAATGGATATGTCGGTGGCGCAGTTTATAATGAGAATTTTTTAGTACATAGTTACATTTCAAACAACCCGGACGATTTAGGAAAAATCAGAAGTTCAAAATATCTGCAAAGCAATGCTGAAGGACTTTATGCTAAAATCAAAAATCTTTTAAAAGGCGAAGAAAAAGTTTTGGTATGCGGAACGCCCTGCCAAATGGCAGCACTCAGAGCTTTTTTGGGAGAAGACTATGAGCATCTGATTGTCGTGGATTTTATCTGTAGAGGTGTCAATTCTCCCAAAGTATATCGGAAATATCTGGATTCGCTGGAACGAAAGTACGGCGGTAAGGTTGTTTATGTGAAAGCCAAAAATAAAGAGCTTGGCTGGCGCAACTTGACGAGAAAAGTTGTGTTTGACAACGGCAGAGCATACTACGGTGTTTTGATGGAAGATGATTTTAGGCGAGGTTACCACACAAATGTATTTTGCCGCCCGTCTTGCTATCAATGCCAATTCAAAGGATTTCCCCGAATTGCCGATATAACATTGGGCGATTATTGGGGAATAGAAAATATTGATAGGAATCTGGATAACGATATCGGCACTTCCATGATATTGCTGAATTCAGAAAAAGGCAAACGATATTTTGAGCGGGTTGAATGCAGGCTGGAATTCAGATATACTCCGTTTGAATCAATTTTAGATGGCAATCCGGCACTGAAGAAATCTATTGAGCCCGCAAAAATTGACCGAAAGCAATTTTTTGAATATTTAGACAAAAATACCTTTGAAGAAGCCGCCTTAAAGTATTTTCCACCGACAAAACTCAAAGCGAAGCAACAGCTAAAAAATATTTTGAAATACTTGTTTCATCTGTATAGAGGCATAGGTTTGCATCCGAAAAGCATTTGGAATTTTGCATGGTTGAACTTTATCAGAAAAAATACTTACGCAAGCATTACCAAAGGAAATGTCATTTTCCCCTTTCGCACTGTGTTTGACATACACCCCACAGCAAAAATCGAGATTAATGCTCCTTTTGATTTTGGACG
>JGI24697J35500_11274801_pt1 | contig 9960 bp, 7 predicted proteins | sample TergutMp193P1_FD_35500 | JGI IMG/M metagenome (IMG submission 35500) | reverse complement strand
CAAGTTATCCAACTTATTTTATGCACCATTTGCAATAAAGCGCCTTCTCCACACCACGCCTCAGGCTGGTCTTTCACTAAAACAGGGTGAGAAAAATTTTAAAAAGGCTTTTAAAACAAGCAACAAGGAAATCATCAAAAATAAAATCGTAATATTGGTTGATGATGTAGTAACAACTGGTGCAACCGTAAGGTCCTGCTCTCAGGAAATTTTAAATTCTGGTGCAAGGGAAGTGAGAGTACTTTCACTTGCGAGAACGGTGTGAAAATCAGTATGTTAAGGCATGATTTTTAATAACTTCAGCATCACTGAATTCAAAAGTTTGGCTGCTCACGATTTGGGATTTTTCGTGTCCTTTTCCTGCAATCAGCAGAATCATACCTTCGTTATAGGCAATATCTATGCCTTTCTCTATAGCTTCTTTTCTATCTCCTATCTCTAGTGCATTAGGGCAATGTAGTAAAATATCATGACGAATTTTTGCTGAGTCTTCATTACGCGGATTATCATCTGTGACTATCACTCTGTCTGCATACATTTGTGCTATTTTACCCATTTCTGCACGTTTTGTCTGATCACGATTTCCACCACAACCAAAAACTAGAATTATTTTTTTGTTGAAGTGCCATTTTAAAGACAGCATGGCCTGTTTAAGTGCACTTGGAGTGTGCGCGTAATCCACAAATGCAAAAGGTTTCACTTTTTCCATTCTCCCTGGTGGAGAAACGAGTTTGTCTATGCATATCCTTTGATAGTCCACCCCAGATGAGATAACTATACCGATCGCACACAGTAAATTATACGCCTGAAATTGCCCTAGAACTGGGAAAAACGTGTCATAAATTTCACCACCAATTTTAATTGTCAGGTTTAGACCACTTTGAATTGGTGTTTGCTTTATTAAAGTAATATCAGAGCCTCTTTTCCCATAAGTTATAACTTTGTTGCCACGCTTTTTAGCTATCTCAAGCAGTGCGTAGTAATCATCTATATCCGCATTCAAAATCGCTATTTTTTCTTTTTGCAGTACCTCATAAAACAACTTTTTCTTAGCCTCAAAATACTTGCTAATGTCCTGATGATAATCTAGATGATCTTGCGAGAAATTCGTAAAAGCCGCAGTAGTTAGCCTAAGTCCATGAATTCTATACTGGTCAATCCCATGGCTTGAAGCCTCTAACGCTAAGTGCTCTATGTTTTTATTATTTATATCACGTAATGTTGCATAAAGGTCATCTGCATCTGGAGTGGTAAGGCTATTATCTTTTCTATCATTATTGACACATGTTCCGAGTGTTCCGATAGATGCAGCACTGCAGCCAACGTTACACCAGATTTGAGAGCAGAACTCTACCACTGAAGTCTTGCCATTTGTACCTGTTACAGCAGCAACATATTTTGGCTGTTTGAATTGATAAAACCTGCTAACTGTTTTACTATATATTTCTTGAGGGTTTGAATGGAAGATGCAGGCGTCACGCACTGAAATACCTGGCAAGTTTTCTGTCATCCAAGTAGCGTGATACTGGGATCCAGTAGGGAGAATCCGGATGTGTACTGGTTTTCTAGATTCCAGCGTCATGCGTTGGAATGACACCGAAAGGTGATCAGAAGACACAAACAAAAAGATAACCTTCCTTGATTCTCTTGGGATTACATGTAACACCTTTGATTTCAACATCAAAGTTAGCATCAACAATGTTATGCAGTAACTCTCTTAGTCTCACATTCTACCTCATCATTTTTGGTATTTAAACATGGCAATCTTGCTAATGCAGCATTTAAATCAGAGATTAAATCTTCAGGATCCTCTAATCCACAAAATATTCGCACGAAACTTCCACCATAATCTGAATTCATTACAGATCTTGACATAGATTTATGATCTATTGGTAATATTAAACTATCGCACCCTCCCCAAGAAGCACCAATGCTAAAAATTTCCATGCGATCAACCATATAGCTTAGTTCTTCGCGTGAATATTCTTTATCTAGTATTACACTGAACATACCACTTGCTCCTTTGAAGTAGCTTTTCCACATTTCATGCTGAGGATGGGAAGGAAGTGCTGGATATAAGACTTTTCTGATTTTTGGATGTTTCTCCAACCATTTTGCCACCGCCATTGCTGTGCTTTGATGCCTCTTCATGCGTGTATGCAATGTCCTAAGTCCCCTGTGTGCAAGATAACAATCGTGTGATTGAACAGTAATGCCATAATTTTTGTAGCTCTCATAAAGCAATTTAAAAACCTCGCCTTCAGCAACAATAGCTCCCATCAGTAAATCCGAGTGACCGGCTAGATACTTTGTAACTGCATACAGCGCAACATTAATTCCATAATCGAGCGGCCTAAATAATAAAGGAGTGGCCCACGAATTGTCGCAAACAGTTACGATCCCGTGTTTCTTAGTAATTTTTACTATGTGTTCTATATTCGAAATTTCGAATGTTACAGAGCCAGGAGTTTTGATCATGATGAGTGAAGTGTTACTTTGAATCAAATCAGCTATATTCTGTGTTGGATCATAAAAAGTTACTTCTATTCCCCTTTTCGGCAGCTCATTTTTAGCAAATCTCCTAAGTCGATAATAACTATTATCTTGAATCAGAACATGCAAACCTGCTTTAGTAAAAGTCAAAATAGCAAAAGTAAGTGCAAATAATCCTGAAGGATAGATTAATGCTTGTCCTCTGCCCTCAAATTCAGCAAGCGCGTTTGAAAGGTAATGAACAGTGGGAGTACCAACATTACTGTAACTATAATCCCTTACAACGCCATCGTTGATCACATCGTATATACTTTCCCCATTCGCTGCATTTAAGTAGTCCTTGTAAGTAGGGAATAGTATAGTAGAAGAATGATAAATTGGCGGGTTCATAGAACCTTTATAGTCATTGAATTTTCTTCCTGCTTTAACCAACAAAGATTCTTCTTTCACGCTTTTATTATTTATTTTTTTTAATTGTATTCACTTTGCGTATACAATTGAAGAGAAATTGCATGTACTCGCTCTATCTCACTCTTCAACAATTCATAAATCAACTTGTGCCTCTTTAGAACACTCATTCCAACGAAGTCGTCAGATATTAATATTAATCCAATGTGTGAAGGTAATGTTGAAAGCGAAGAGAAATAATGATCCGCATGTTTAACAGACTCATCAACGATGTTGACATCAACTATATTTATTGCATTGCGTATTTTTTCTTCTATTGCCTTAATGATATCCATACATAGCTCCTGTTATCCAAACAGTGTGACTACTTGGGTCCATATTTCTTTTTTTCTGGATTTCAGCGTCACGCGCCGGAATGATAAGAAAGGAGTATGAAACTACACCAATTACTTATTCTCTTCTTTATTGTCTACGTCCTGGTAATCAGAATCTACTACTTTTTCTTCTTTGTCATTTGGATTTCTTTCTGACGAAAAGTCACTTTCAGCACTGTTTTGTTGAGATTCTTTATACATAGCTTCTCCAAGTTTCATAGATAATTGAGAGAGATTAGTGATTTTCTGCTGTATTGAATCAGTATCATCAATGTTATCAGATTTGCTAGCTTCTTTTAAATCATTCACAGCATTTTCAATAGCAGACTTATCTTCTGGTGAAACTTTATCACCATATTCCCTCAAAGACTTCTCTGTAGAATGAACTAAGCTATCTGCCTGGTTCTTCACTTCAATAAATTTCTTGCGCTTTTCGTCCTCTTGTGCTTTTTCCTCAGCTTCTTTTAACATGCGATTTATTTCATCATCAGACAAACCACCTGAGGACTGAATACGTATTTTCTGTTCTTTTCCAGTAGCTTTATCTCTCGCAGAAACATGTACTATTCCATTTGCATCTATATCGAACGTAACTTCGATCTGAGGGACTCCATGAGGAGCAGGTGGTATTCCTTCCAAACTAAATTGGCCAAGCAGTTTATTATCAACTGCCAATTTTCTTTCACCTTGATGCACCTTAATGGTAACAGCTGTTTGGTTATCTTCTGTAGTTGAAAATACCTGAGATTTTTTAGTAGGAATCGTAGTATTGCGCACAATAAGTGGAGTGAACACTCCCCCTAAAGTTTCAATACCAAGAGAAAGTGGAGTCACGTCAAGCAGTAACACGTCTCTTACATCACCTTGGACAATCCCTGCTTGTATTGCAGCCCCAATTGCCACAACTTCATCTGGGTTTACCCCTCTATGTGGATCTTTGCCAAAGAATTCTTTAACTTTCTCTATTACTTTTGGCATACGAGTCATGCCACCAACAAGAACCACTTCACCAATTTGACTAGCAGACAAACCAGCATCCTCAAGAGCTTTTTTGCAAGGAGCCATAGTCCTTTCGATTAAATCGTTTACTAAACTTTCAAGTTTTGCCCTTGTTAACTTCATATTTAAGAGATTTGGACCACTTGCATCAGCTGTAATAAACGGTAGATTTATTTCCGTTTCCATTGCACTTGATAATTCAATTTTCGCTTTTTCAGCAGCTTCTTTGATCCTCTGCATAGCCATTGGATCATTTTTCAAATCAATGCCATTACTTTTCTTGAATTCATCCAGTAAATAACTCACCACTGCATTATCGAAGTCTTCACCTCCAAGATGAGTGTCACCATTTGTAGCCTTTACCTCAAAAACTCCGTCACCTATTTCAAGTATTGAAACATCAAATGTACCACTACCAAGGTCATATACCACTATTGTGTGTCCATGTTTCTTATCAAGACCATAGGCAAGAGCCGCAGCAGTCGGTTCGTTAACTATTCTGAGTACATTCAATCCGGCAATTTTCCCTGCATCTTTTGTTGCTTGACGCTGAGAATCATTGAAGTATGCTGGCACTGTTATTACAGCATCCTTCACTTCCTCTCCAAGATAAGCTTCTGCTGCTTCTTTCATATTTTGTAGTATAAACGCACCAATTTGACTAGGGGAGTATTCTTTACCATCTGTTGTTTTAACCCAAGCATCACCATTTTTTGTCGCAAACACTTTATATGACACATTTAGATTTTTCATTTCAGGGTCACCATACTGACGGCCTATTAATCTCTTGGTAGCAAAAAAAGTATTACTTGCATTGGTGGTTGCTTGTCTTTTTGCAGGAGCGCCAATCAACCTTTCTCCTGATGAAGTAAATGCAACTATAGATGGAGTAGTTCTTGCCCCTTCTTTATTTTCTATTACCTTTGTATCCTTGCCCTGCATTATCGCAACACAAGAATTTGTCGTTCCAAGATCTATACCTATTGCTCTTCCCATAATGAATACTCCCTTGTATAAATATTATCTGATACAAGGATATATAGGTATAGAACTCGCCAATTACAAGTCCCATTTAGGATTTCTAGTTAGCTATTAGAGCTCAAAAGACGTGAAAGCCACTTAGTTAACCAAAAATTGTTTTGCAATCCACCTGAGTTATCAGCTCTTTCATTGTTGCTAGTCTCAATTTTGTAACCAGAGTTTTGCAATGGCTTACAATCATTTAAATTAACATCATCACCTCGTTTTAAAATGAATGCATCTATACTCAAATTGTTATCAGCACTAACGTTTAATTTAATATTAAACTCTTTTTCGATTGTAGAAACTGTATCACGCTTATTATTAAAAATATGTGCTATAATTGAACCATGTGCTACCAAATCAAACGATCTATTCCAATTCCTACTAGCGACGTGTTGCAAGTCTCTCAGTATTGATGCAACAATTACTTCATTTGATTTTACTTTTCCAATTCCTTTACAATGTAAGCATTCTGTAGTGTTAATCTCCTGTATGTTTGGTTTAATTCTCTGCCTTGAAAACACCATTAAACCAAAATCATTTATATAGCTGAACTGAACTCTAGCTTTATCATCCTTGAACGCCTGCCTAATAGCAGATTCAACAGCTCTACAATACTGATACCTCAACATATCAATAAAATCGACCACTATTAACCCTGATAAGCCTCTTAAATTCACCTGTCTTGATATTTCAGGCACTGTTTCCATATTGGTTCTGTAAGCTGTTTCTTCTATACTATCTTCTCCCGTCATTTTCCCTGAGTTTACATCTATTGAAACAAATGCCTCAGTTAAAGTTATTATCAAAGACCCACCAGACGGCAATTTCACTCTATTGCTATACAACTCAGAAATTTGATCCTCGATTCCGTAATAAGTAAATATCGGAATAAAACCTCTATACAATCTATACCGCAACTTACTACCTTTCAATACATTTCTAGCATATTGCCTTACTGCTTCAAAAGCTTCTTTTCCAGATATTACAACTTCTACGTCATTACTACAGAAATCACGGATAGATTTCATAATCAGGTCTGCTTCGTTATAAATCAATGATGGAACATTTATAGAGGAGACATTTTCTTGAATATTCTGCCACAACGAAGACAAATAATTGTAATCCTGCTCAATTTCTTTTTTACTTTTTCCCGAACCAACGGTCCTTATTATTAAACCTGACCTCTTCGGTAGCTCTATTGAATTCAGTATATCCTTTAACTGTTTTCTAACGTTAACGTCTTCGATTCTGCGGGACACACCACCCCTGCTCATGGAATTTGGCATGAAAACACAATACCTACCCACTAAAGTTATGTACGTTGTAAATGAAGCCCCTTTATTACCTCGTTCCTCTTTAGTTAGTTGAACCAACATTTTTTGATTGACCGAGATAACATCTTGTAATTTATATCTCCTATATAAAGATACCTCCCTTACAAAACCATTACCGGACTCATTAACACTCCTACTAGTTGTAGAATCTGAAGAAGTATTTGCCAATGCGCCGTTACCTTCCTCTGTATAATCACCACTTGAATAGCTTTCAAAGAAAGCTTCCTTCTCCTTTTCTGGAATGTTAAAGTAATCTGGAGATATTTCGGAAAAAGATAAAAAACCCTGCTTATTCTTCCCATATTCAATAAATACAGCTTGCAAAGAAGGCTCTATACGCTTTACATGAGCAACATATATGTTGCCTCTTAACTGCCTTTTTTCCTTGAATTCCTGTTCAAACTCTACAACCCTGTTGTCTACTGACAAAGCAACTCTTACCTCATTAGAGCAGATAGAATTTTCTATTAATAGCAACCTTTTACTACTATTTGCCACTTATTTACCGTTTGCCTTTCGTTCTGAAGTTAACTTTATACTACTCAGCACACTGCTTATTGTCAAGAATTTTGCAATATATTTGTAATCTACATCGCTTAAAGATACAAAATAGTTGACTTTTAGTGTTTCATATAATACACTCACACGGAATTTATATTATTGTAATTATATAAGTATGGCAAAAAAAATGCTTCTTTGCTTGTTAAGCTAGTTAGCAGTGCAACCAAGACAACAAGCACTGGTGAAGAAAAATCAACAGGTTACTTTTATGTAAAAAAGCGTAATCCTAAGAAGCTTATTGGAAAATTGGAGTTCAGAAAGTATGATCCAGTAGTCAGAAAGCACGTATTATTTAAAGAAGAAAAACTGAAGTAATTTTATAAGGAAATTTGTTATTATGCAAGATTTACAGCTAAGTTATCCCATAGTGATAGAGTTGGACGATATAAAAGAAACAAAACTGAAGTTAATAAAGATTGTTGCACGATTAATAAATAAGAGATTCAGAACACAAAAAAAAGCAGCAGCCGCTCTAAAGATTGATCAACCTAAAGTATCTCAAATTAATAAGTCAAAAATTGAAGGGTCCTCTTTAGAATACTTGCTTAACTTATTAGTTGCACTGGATCAAAACATACACATGAAAATAAAGTACAATTTCAAACCTACATAATATAACATGCAGTAAGGCTTCTTATTCGCTTTAATTTACAGTGTGTATTGCTAATAGTATCCAAAAGAGTTTCATAAAGTCTACTATTAATAGTTTTTTGGGCTACCGATAATAAATCAAACATACAGAATACTGCATTAGCTTATTTTTTGTAAAAATGAAATATATTTACAACTGCATAGCTCGGCATTCTTGAATATCTTATTGAACGCAGTTTAGTTTAAGTGGCTGAGGAGGGACTTGAACCCACGACCAAGAGATTATGATCCTCCTGCTCTACCAACTGAGCTACTCAGCCTAATCAAAGACCTTGTTATATATATGGTCTATATGCTTTGTATAATAAGCAAAATCGAACAAAGATTCAAGTTTTTCAGAGTCAATAACTCCAAGCAAGGATTTATCTTGTTTCAATTCGGACAGAAAATCACTGTTGTCTTGCTTCACTTTCATTGCATTGCTCTGAACAATTTTATACGCTTCTTCCCTAGTTAGACCACTATTTACTAGCTCAAGCAATATACGCTGTGAGAAAATCAAACCTTTTGCAGAATTTAAGTTCTTTTCAATGTTTTTTTCATTAATCACTAATTTACCTATTAAATCTGTCAATCGCACTAAAGCAAAATCCATTGCTATGCAAGCATCAGGAGCAATACATCTTTCCACAGACGAATGTGATATATCTCGCTCGTGCCACAATGCAACATTTTCCAGTGCAGGAAATACATAACTACGTACTAAACGTGAGAGTCCAGTTAGATTTTCACTTAAAATAGGGTTAAACTTGTGTGGCATAGCAGAGCTTCCTTTCTGCCCAGTGGAAAAATATTCTGAAATTTCGCCAACTTCAGTTCTTTGTAAATGACGAATTTCAACGGCAACGTTTTCCATTGAACTTGCAATCACCCCTAAAACTGAAAAGAACGCAGCGTGCCTATCACGAGGAATTACTTGAGAGGATATAGTCTCAGGTGTAAGCTCCATTTTTTTCGCTACATATTCTTCAACAAACGGATCAACATTTGCAAAATTACCTACTGCACCTGATATTTTGCAAGTTGAGATCTCTTTTTGTACGTTAATTAGCCTTTGGTAGCCGCGTTTAAATTCTGCATAAAACCTAGCAAATTTTAATCCAAGTATAGTTGGCTCTGCATGCATTCCGTGACTGCGCCCAACACACACAACACCTTTATAATCCTCAGCTTTTTTTTTCAACGCCGTAAGTAAGTTTTTTAGATTTTCAAGTAGAATATCACATGACTCTTTCAGTTGTACAGCAAGACACGTGTCTAAAACATCTGAACTTGTCATCCCGTAGTGAAGATAACGAACATCAACTCCCACTTTTTCAGCGATATATGTGAGAAAGGCTATAATATCGTGTTTTACAGTGGATTCGATTTTGTTGATCCGCTTAATATCAAACTCAATAGTGCCAGAGAGCCTTTCAGCAACATCATTTGGAACCACTCCTAACTCTGCTTGAGCCTCGCACGCTAAATTTTCTATTTTGAGCCATATATTAAACTTGTTGTTTTCTTCCCAAATGGAAGACATTTCTTTACGACTATAACGAGGAATCACTAAATAGCCTCCTTTTCATTTCTGAGCATTCCAGATCCAGTGGGCTTTGTTGCACAGCAACTAAAAAAACTTGATAGTTGCTGACAAAATTCATTAAGAGATAGTCATTTAACCATTAAAGAAAAAATATGTTACAAAAAATAAAAGTCAGCAACCAAAACAAATATAAAAAATTTTTCAAAGAAAGGGGACATATTTTTCACTTCATTGATAGACTTCTCGCATAACTTAGGCTAAGTAGAAAAAAAGTATCTACTCAGGGTTAAGAAACAAGCAAGGAGATCTTAAAGGAAGAAGGTTGCCTTCCTTATTCTACTGTCTTATACCAATTCCCATTACATAGGGCAATAACGAGGAAAAGGCCCATACTGAAGCAACTAGAATAGCGTGGTAAAGTAGCATTATTGTTTATCTGCTCCCTGTATAATGGGAACTGGTATTAGCAGATCCTACTACTTTGCTTAAGTCTGGTTCATCTAGTTTATCATTAGGCTTTAATACTGCGTAATAGTATTCTCAGCACCTGCTATTTCTCTAAATAATGTGCCTTTCTCTCTTACTG
>JGI24697J35500_11274802_pt1 | contig 9964 bp, 5 predicted proteins | sample TergutMp193P1_FD_35500 | JGI IMG/M metagenome (IMG submission 35500) | reverse complement strand
TAAATCGTTAACAACATAAACGACATTGTAACAAGGAAAAGACATTTTCACTGTTTTAAGTAATTCTGTAAATTGTAAGCAGTGTCCAAATTCAATACATTTCTTTCTGCTTTGAATAGTCGTGTGGTTCGTTTAGACGGTAATAAGAAGCACCTCGCTCAGTCAAGAATACTAACTTTCTCATTGCTTCATCGCAAATTTCTTTCCATTACATAGCAGCAGTATTCCTAATAAATTTATTTTAGTAAGTTATGTTTAATTTTTAAGTTATGTATTTCTATTTTTATGTTTATGCATTGCTATTGTTATGTATGTTCTGTTCTGTATTCTGTTTTCATCGTGCCAACTAGCACTCTTCCGCTACCCTGTCAGGTTTTTCCGCGCTTTTTCTCAGTTGTAAGGCAAATGCCAGAGTATAACTCGCAAAGACGGGGTATGCCCCGCACTCTTCCCAATTAGTTTGACCAACGTGGGTTCGAATCCCAGAAATCCTTCCAACCACAGTTGTTAATTGTGTTGTTCTATACAATATTTGTGTGTAAATGTGTACTGTACTACTGCCACCGGGTGTCAACACAATTGCAGCTAACAGTTACATCAATTATATCAATTAATCTGCAACCAAGGACAGTGCATTCTCTGTTGCTCCGACAAACTTGTCCATTACGACGCAACTTCATTCTTCCGTCAAGGGCAGTGTCTTCCTTTTTTGCCCCCCCTTACAATTTGATTCATATTGATCAAATATATTTTCCTGGTTAAGGACACTATTCATTACTGAACCAACTCAATTTCTGTTGCGTATGGGTGGCTCTATCCTAAGGCAAACCCACAAGATTACACTTTTTACCTTAATGTAGAGCAACTGTATTGTCCGTGACCGATATACGATAGTTTAAATATCGTCCGTCCTGTCCTAGGGTTTGGGACGCCCGGGTGTTGTGTGCCTTGTAGCCCGAATTTCCATTACAGACATAGCAAAAGCATCCCCTCCCACAGGCCATGGTTGATGTCCTGAAGTGCTTCATATCCAATATCCTTGACCTCCACCCTTATCCCACATTCCTCGGCGACTGTGTTCCACGCATAACTAACTTCCACTCCGAGTGCGTTACTAAATGGCGGAACGTTAGGTCATTGTAAACTACGTAGACTTTTTAAAATTTTCCCCTAATGTATAGAGACCAGGAAGTTTTATCATGCATTTTAAATGTGGAACTCTACCATGCATATCGATTTCGAACAAGACAGGAGTTTAAAATCACCCTAGCGTGAGCTTAAATTCTATTGCAACGTAAGCTGTGAGAGGTACATTGAAGGGAATGTGCAGAAAAAAAAGGCCAGGATATGTCCCAGAGGTGCAGAGCGGAAGAAGAGCGCGAATGTACGTGTGCCTGCCTAACGCACTGACAGAGTTCGGTATTCAGACAACGGACGACGGACGCTGACAGTTATAAAGCCGGTCCGATTCTGAAATACTGTTCTGATTTTGCAATAGACTTCTTTCTTTTGTGTCAATCGACACAAAATAAGTGAGTGGTAACAAATAATAAAATTCATATTTTCAGGTCTTTTCTGCTGTGTACCTTCATTGTCAAAAGAGTCAACGCCTTCATAAAAAAAAAGCGAAACATAGTCATTGGATTACACTGTGTAAGACTCTAAACCAAAATTCAAATTTATTAGTTGAATTTCCTTTACATCTCTGGATGTAACTGGTAACACCACGTTTTTGTTAGTAAACATCAATAATTTAAATATTAATGGCTACAAATGACCTAATCCATTACTATTTCCGTCAGGTGTTAAACTCATCTGAGGCGATAACCTTCCTCTCTCATTTTATCTAAACCCTGAACCGTTCCTGTCACTACATTGTCCCAATTACCTTTAATTTGGTATAAACAGTAACCTATTTTTGTAATTCTGTGATTTTACTACAGCCTATTATTTTCCTGTAGTCCTTTATACCGTTTATGCATAATCATGCATTATAATTGTTCTGGCCACCTCTGTGTCTCATTGTATAAGAAATCAGACAACCAGCATTTGTAAAATGTCATTTTGTTAAAAATTACTGACGAAAGGTTTCAATAACAAAAGAAAGGGCCTAATTTCAGATATTCGTGCTTCTAGTTTATCGCACCTCGTCACTGAATAAATGGTCCCCGACGTTTCGAGACAAGCGCTTTTAGTAGTAGTTCAGATGGTTAAGGAATTTATAACAGGTCGTTACGGCTTATACAAGAACCTACCGCTGGTTTCCGTAGTAAAGCACAAAAAACAATAAATTCACAGTCTTCCAGAATGTGGCGCCACATATTACGCCGCACAGTCGGTGACGTTTCGGACACATCTGACAAATTAATAGTCGAAGCAGCAGCACTAACACTGACAGATAAATCCCTCCCACATTCTACCATATATTTTTTTAATTCAGTTGCATAGCTTCACGCCATCTTTTGAGTTGTCCTTGCCCTATAGTTGTCCGTACTGAAATTTCAAACGCCTTTCTCAAATTTACAGTGAATGCTACACGCATAAAAACCTCATCTTCCTTGACAGGATCATCTTCATAAGAAATAATTAATGAATCCATTGCACGTCATGAAGCACCTCACTATGTCACTGTTTCCATCCTTCATGTTCTTTTTTCCCCTTTGAAGTCCAAATACGTGTCTTCGCAACAGCCACGTCGTTCGAGTCTACCGATCTAATTACCGGGGTTCACTTCTCGGGAACGGACAGAAAATTTATCTTACCTGCAGACGCAGAAATATTATGAAATTCGCGTAGCTTTGCATCAATATTTACGGGGCCCTTTCCGTCTGCAGTAAGTAATTTAGGCATGAAGCTGACAAATCGCCTACATTTACTGCTCAATGCACAAATTCTATCTCATTTCTCTCACACGCCTTCACTTGCTGGTGCATAATTAATGCAAGTGAATAACTTTCTATTTCCATCTCACTGTAAATAAATTAATGAAAAGTGAATGAACTGTTTAGCAAATAAACGAAGGAATCCAAGCTCTCTCGCCCAACAATAGCTTTCTTACACAGTAATATTTCTCTTCAACAGCAACAGCTCTCTTGCACAGTAACAGCTCTCTTTCCAGTAACGGGTCTCTTGAACAGTGACGGATCTCTTTCATAGCACCAGGTCTCTTGCACAGTAAGAAGTCTTTTGCACTTGGGAGCTCTCTTGCAGTAACATCTCTCTACACCAGCAACAGCTCTTTTGTAGAGTAACAGCTCTCTTTCCTAAGTAGCTGTCTCTCGGAACAGAGGAAAACGATAACAAAAATCACGATGAAGCACCATCCCTTTTCTGAGTGTGCCCTATATCGATTTAGCTTTGGTCAAGCATAACACAACCTCATGTTAATGCCACTGCAGCCATCAGTCTTGAATGGCTTACTGCTGGCCATCTAGCAGGACTGTCGTCTGTGACCTCGCCAGACAGCATACACAGACGTAATTAATGTCCTAAGCATGTTCATACTTCTCATTTTTAAACAGCGATATTTCCGCTGGCGTGACGATGCTGATAAAACGCAACGTTTTTACAGGGTAAACACAAACAATATTGTAACACACGCCTACACTTTTGTGGTACAGCGAAATAAATCCACCAGGAAATTAGGTACTGCCAGCCATTATTTTCAGCACTTTTCCACACCCGTCACCACATTGGAGCCAGTGTCGTTCCACGAAATAAAGCACGTACGACACAAAATTTTGTATATGTATTCTACTGTTGGTATGTTAAATTCCTGGGAGCCAGATTTTCCGGGCGACAAAATCTGCTGTGCAGCGCCTAATCTTCTAGTGTCTTTGATATGAAACTTTTTATTGAGATCCTTCTGGAATTCGGAATGTTGAGGTGGCTCCCACATATGCTACATTTTTTTTTAAATTGTTTGGCCCCCTATTGTAAGATGTCTGCTATAAATTAAGAGTTCTAGAAAATATTTCGGAACGGGTTTATCAGTTGCAGCCTACCTCGTAACTTACGAAACGTGATCTGCACTTCCCAACAAAGAGAACATCAGAATACAGGCCGTCTTAACGATAATAACAGAAAATGTAACTAAATCTGAATCAAGTTTACTTTTTCGCTCTTTCGAGGTAACTTTGTTGGTAAAAATAATCATTTTTGGTTATAAAAATTAGCTACGTGTTTCAGAATTTTACTAAAGACATCACCAAGTTAAACCGTCACGAAAACTCAAAGAAGTAAAAGAAACCTTATAATTGCAACACTTAATTGATATGTGATATACGGTTACACTTAGCCTTATGTATGTTTCAAAATATTTACCCTGATGATGGCTTTAGTGAAAATCCTATTTATTTTAAACAAAAGGGATCTGTTTACTATTAAAGCTGTCTAGACTGAGTGAAGGAGTGTTCTGGATTCATATTAGAAAACACAACCGGAAGCCACACACCAAGGTTAACTTCACTTTATTTTTAGTGCAAAGACAAAACTGAAAACATGCACATTGCGAGGCAGCAATTAAAACAACTCTTCAAATACTTTGAAGCATGAAGACTTCCAGGTCGGTTTATAGAAATATTTTATTGAATAGTGACGCAGGACCACAAAAGAATTTAATAACACGACAATTAATTCACGATGTGGAGCTAAACTTGAGTTCTTGAAAAATAGGTTTCCTCGTCTTCAATTACTTTAATTTGCATAAAGTGTAAGAGTTAATAACGACCGAACATTCATAACGAGTGGGGCAAAATGCCTACTTATTACTTTAGTGGTTCCGGTTTCGAGTTCCGCCTAGACGTGCTCTAGCCGCACAAGGACGTTTTGATGCTTTTCTGCATCACTTCAGTAATATACATGGATAATAAACGAAATTAGATTAGACGAAATTTCCACTTTCTTTCACATACGTTTTTAACTCTTAAACCAGTAAAGCGTCACAAAAATAATCAGTAGTAAATAAATAAATATCTCAAGAAATTAATGTGAAGTAAATTAATAAATTAATAAAATCTCCCATCACCTTACATTGCAAATGAGATGATAATTTTTTAGTAATTTTCCCATTGTTTTTATTCATGTAGGGCCACAACAGTAGTCAAAGTACAGCAGAGGACATATCCATGATAAATATTATTGTTACACGATCCGTGGTCTAAATTAGAGACTGGCTGAATGCTTCATCGTTAAATACAGTCATCACTCCTATACCTGCCATCAAACTAACTGAAGATTAATTAAAAAGCAAAATCGTGCCAAAATCAAACGAAACACTTTCCCCTTCACTGCCATAATGACTTTACCACTTCGATGCAAATAATGTACTATAAGCGATGATTAATTTCCTCATGTTAACGTAAACGACTATTTTTTGATAGGATATGATTGTGGGCAACAAATATGAAGCGCAGTACAAACGAAGTGCTCTAGCAAATAATCATAAGAGATAAATTAATATCTATGATAAAAACACCATACACCGAGATTCGACATAACAAATAATTTTTCACCCAGACTGTCAGTTTATCGAACACATCTTGCGAATTGTTCTAAAATACTGCAGAATTATTATTATTATTATTATTATTATTATTATTATTATTATTACTCGTACTCGTGCAAATAATTCCAAAATAGAAGGAGTCAAATATATTGACTCAACAAAAATTACGGCATCTTCACCTTAATAAACAGTAAAAGCCGTACAAACTAATGCTTGAACCTAGGTAATTTCTGTCGACGACCAAAGGAAGGTCAACAGGAACATACAAATAAGGCCCTTCGCATCCTACCACGTTTAAATGTGAAACAAATCGTTGCAAACGACAGTCATGCCTCATGTGGAGACCAAGGGAATTTCATGAAGTATGTTAGCTTCCCTTGGCTTCCGAGTGTGGCAGCACTGTCAATTCTTAAATATAGATTTTTGGTTACAAACATTTTTTTGAAAAGGAATTAGTAACGGTAGAAGAGACTGCCACCAATTCCAAATTATCAATTTCCTAGGAATCAAAAATTACTCCTTTTTGCCTTAAACCTGCAGTCGTCAATACACAAAAACAAATGCACGTAGTTTATATAAAATCATAAACCGCCCATGCACATGAACTCTCCTACATGCAGTACCGATAAATCACCATTCGTACTGAGATATAATTCAACGGCATAATAACAGCATACCCAGTTTGCATATGCTACGCTCAGAACAAATTTTAAAAACAAATATTGTCAGCCATGCAGATAAATATGTGGATACTGCTAACCACGTGGCGCTGACATATTCTTAAATAAAATTCACCGATGTACCGCTGTTTATCTTGTATGTTGTTAAGTGCATAGAAATATCTAGTAACGAATTATTCCAGGCAAAAGATCAAGTCCTGTAAAAAGTTTAATTTAAAATTGAAATAGAATAAAATCGCTTTAAAACCTCACACACATATCTATAGACATTAATATTACATAAATAACATGTGCCTTGTAATGAAGTGTCTAGTGTGGTCATAGCTCCAAACGTAAAATGTGTTAAATTATATACAAGTCAAACTACACCATACCCTATGAAAAATATCTCGAAGTCTGCATATGCTCAACCAACATTAAACTACAAAAGCGAATGTGGTTCCATAAAATATCCCATGAAATTAACAAAAACAAGTAACAAAGTAGGGAGCATGAAATGTTTAGAAAATTTCGTTTTCAGTCATACCATCATCCAGTCAGTCGTATGTTAAAGATTCTTATTCAAGAATCTGTCAGCACCAAGCTGTCAACATTATCCACATTTTTTATTTACGGCTATCATTTTTTATTTTTAATGTATGTTTTTATCGCTCCATATGTAAATCTGTTCTTTCGTTTTATATGCCTTTGTATTACGTCTCACTAAAGATGGCAATTTATCGCTGAAATTTGTTGGAGAGTCCATGTGTGGATGATTTATGATTTTATATAAATTGTGTGCATTGTTTGGTGTATGTGGATGACTACTATCTAAAAATGATTATCTTGAAAAGACATTCGTTAGCTGAGCGCGGATTATGATGTCGCGAACAATGTCTGTCCTATTAATATGCAATGTTCACTATTATCATCACCATCATTATCATAATTCATCATTACTGTGATGTTATAATAAGACACACTGGTATATAAGCGTGTGATAACACGCTAAACAAAGAGCTGAATACTAATCAGAATTACAACTATCAATACTACCTGATATAATAAATACACACGCAAGATACTTGGTGTGTCTTTCAAATCAGGTGTAAAATAAACTTTATTGACACTTCTTACCTCAATTACAAGAACATTAACTAAATAAACAGATAGCAGCACAAGCCAGACCAGATCAATGGCACAATAACACATGATTCTCACACATGGGGAAGGTTAATTTCAGCGTATAATCGATTGAACAGTGAGCAAGTAGCCGTGACGGGGCGCTGAGTCATACTGCGTGTAGCTGCCTGAAGTGAGCGTAACTGCAACCTGGCTGGTTCTCAGCATCCCTCCCCTTGTGACAATCACCGATGCACAAATTAGTTACATGGACGAAAAAAATAATTAACAACAATACAGTTTCATCAGAGTAGATACAAACAGTTTTATAACGAACAACTTCGAAATATTCAGAGTAAACTTATCCTATTTCGTGATATATTTTTTCGTGGCACGACACTATAAATTCTCCACAGTATTGGGTACTGATTTCGAAATTAATTTTAACAGTTAGCCATATATGGCAATGTTTCAAAGCATACCCAATTTCATGGTGAACGTAGTGTGACGTTCCATGAACTAAGAGAGGAATATATTAAAAATCTATTCCTTCTTTACGCAAATATATATTGGGCCACGAATAACTGTGATTAAAAATTTCTAGACAAATAATTGTGCTCCAAAATTTAAAATATTTAATACCTTAGAGGCTTTCAGGAAATCATTGCTAACAGCAGCAGAATAAAGAAGGAACAGAATAATTTTACATCCACAGTAAATGACCATCTTGAAAATCTGCCCATTTTTATCAGACCACTAAAGTTACAAAACACACTCAGTTTTTGAAAACGTCATAGTATAAGATGTTTCATCCTTGCCATTCTCTGTGAACCATGCAACGCGCCTCCACTCTGCCATATTGTTCCGCCCCTTACTTTGACTTCTATCATGCAGCAGACACGTTGTTTTCTCTAAGCCACTACAGTATCTAATTTTTTCGCGCTTTCCGTCACAACACAAAGAGACCAACTTACTTCTTGGAATAAAAGAGAGAAGAGAAGAGGGTTTCTCCTAAAAGGAAACTGAATTACACGCAAATAACTTCAGCTCAATAACTCTGCTTCCACAATCCTTTGTGATAGTAAAATTAGGTTTTTAAGTATCTACAATGCCCTAAAACCTCTTTAGAAAATTCTAGCACTGTAGCAAATTATCTCGCTTCGACTTATTTTACGATGGTATGATTATCCAGACTATATGGGATAAAGGTTATGATGACTGCTGTATGATGAATTTGTAATAATTTGGCACGAAGCGGTCGCTAGCTTTTCCAGCAGAGACTGACGACAGGCACTTAACATCTCAATCACGATACTGTATGTATGTAGGGCCGTACCGCCATACCAGTCCACTCAGTGGTTCTTACAGCCTTATATCTTGCTTGTGAGGTTTCCTGAAGACGAAGATTAAACAAAATAATTTAAGTATTACTTTCCTACCGTATATGAACACTCTCCGTCTCAGGTACAAAAGCCAGGAATCTAATCAAGAAGAGGGACAAAATCGCGCTTGGTTTCGAGACATGCAAAAAACACATAGCTTCACTGTGTGAGCATAAGGCAGAACTGTTTGATGTTACATCAACCAACCACTAGGCTTTCAGATGGTTGTTTTATGAGTCCTGAAATAAATATAACAACATTCAATATTCTTTATTGCGGGGTCAAAAAGTTTACAAATTTTTAAAGATAAATTTGCTACTTACACTGATAATCGTACAAAATGTACAACATATTAGTTCAGAAAAATATAAAACTTCTTAAATATTAAAAATGTTGGTACATAAAGACATTACTGTGATTTAAACCGTCAGTAAGGTAGTTCAGTTCTCTCAGCCCTCTGCAGTCACGGACTAATGAAACATGGCCCATTTAACAGGTGAAGATATCAGCTTCTTACAGAAGGACTTGCTACAGCCCAAGTTGAAGAAACCATCCAGAAGGCTGCTAACGGATGGATTCATGTTATTACTGCTACATGGTAAAGGTGAAAGCGGTCACTCTTCTCTCCTCGAAGCAGTATAGGGGGAAACTGATGTATAATTCTAATCCCTTTACCTCGGCGCTCGATCAAAATCAGGCGCCAGTCGACTTGTTGCCGGGAGAATACCTCGGTACCAATTAACAAGTGGCTATGTGGGCCCCAGAGATGGTCTAGAAGATTTAGAGAAGCAAAAACCTTCCTTCCTCTGCAGGGATTCGAAACCGGGGTCCTCCAGTCCGTAACCTAGTCACTACAAAAACTACGTTATGTTGAATACCAAAAAAATTTTACAGTCAAACACAACACTTCAATATTTGTTATCCAGTGCTACATATTTCCGTTCAGGCATTATTTGACAAACATTTTAAAAAGAAACTACGGACGCAGTTTGCGCTATTGAGCTCACCAATAACGTATACTGCATGTGTACTATGTTTTGTTTTAAATTTTTCGTCGAACTGAAACACTGGATAACACATTTTTATATTTTGCTGACCGCGAATCTCAATATATTTATTTATTAATATCAAACAACTTGATGCACTAAATTTTTTAATAAGTTTATTTCAAGCCTCTACATGTTTCGAGCACATGCGCTCATCGTCAGGAGGGCAAAATTGTATTACACAGTCTATGGTGTCATCACAACTATAGGTAGCCGTCCCGTGCACGGGAAGGCCACCTATAGGTGTGA
>JGI24697J35500_11274803_pt1 | contig 9983 bp, 7 predicted proteins | sample TergutMp193P1_FD_35500 | JGI IMG/M metagenome (IMG submission 35500) | reverse complement strand
ATAAGGAGTGACGCGTGAGCAGGTGCATTGTCCTGGTTCAGCATCCAGGTATTGTTTGTCCATGCTTCAGGCCTCTTTCTTCACACTGCCTCCCTCAAAAGCTTCAGGATGTTTAGTTTAGAACTCTAGAACTCTTTATTGACTGTCTCACCACGTGGAACAAACTCATAATGAACAGTACCCTTCCAATCAATAAAAACTATCAACATCACCTTCACATTTGAGCGACTCTGACATGCTTTTTTTGGTCGTGGTGACTATTTTCCCACCCGCTGTGAAGACTGCACTTTTGTTTCAACATCGTAGCCGTACACCCAAGTTTCATCACCTGTTATGACATCTTTCAGGAAGTTTTTTATCAGCATTTGAACAATCAAACAGCTCCTGACTGACTGACATGGTTCTCTTTTTTGTGCATCTGTCAGCAGACGCGGCACAAATTTTGTGGCAATGCAACACATCTTTAGTTTGTTGGTCAAAATCAGCTGGCACTATCTTTTACAGATTCCTACTTCTTTGGCAACTTCATGGACAGTTAGGCGACGATTTTGACGATCACAGCAAGCGCTTTCTCAACATGATCATCGTCCATTGACGTGGAAGGCCGCCCAGATTTGGGGTCATCTTCGATGGACGTTCTGCCCAATCTGAAACACTGGTACCATGCATGACATTGCGTATGGCTCAAACAATCCTCTCCATAAGCCTGTTGCAACATCTGAAAAGTCTCTGTAAAAGTTCTTCCCAGTTTGAAACAGAATTTGACGCAAACGTGTTGCTCCTCAAGATCCTTCATTTTTCAACTTGCAAAAAATCACCAAGGGTATTAAACACACACTCATTCAAGTGCATGTAACTTGATGACTAATTGATGTGGCATGATGTTGCTAGTGTCAGAATAAAGCTTACAGTCCCCGCTACATAATGCCACCATTGCGAGCATGCTGCGCGTGCTCGCTGGCCAGCTATTTCACATGTTCGGTTTCTTTACGGACTGCCTACGTATATGATGCCCAAAATTACAGTTTGGGCAGTAAACTGAAAGGTTCCCATTGCAAGTCCAAAAGTTTCGCAACTAAACAGATCACTTTAGTCATCATTACCTTCTTCTGTTGGATTGGGATTTCCTGCTGCTTCCTCCATTCTTTTACTCAAACTCAGTTCTTCAAATTGTGCATAGGCATCGAACACTTGAGTGAAGTCTCTCACTGTGGTCACTGTTTGAATAGCCTCTTCATAAATGTCTCGGGCCTATCACCAGCAATCAGACAAATACCAGACAGATGGCACTGGTTACTAGTACACTGCAATGTTTTGGGTTTCAGATAGGGTACAGTTTTGAAACAAAACCAGCAAACCTGAACTCCTTAACAATAAAAATGAATTCATTATGATCCTCTGAAATATCGGTAACTACTCACCCAATGACACTGCAACATCTCACAGGACTTGCGTCTTTAGAACACCAGAGGACATACTTCTGTTATCATGAACCCTCAACACAGCTTTCCATAGAACTTCACTACTTACAAATTTCTGCATTCATTTTTATCTTAATAGATTTCTTAACTCTTTCACCTGTAATTAGACACTTACCCGCTCAAAGAGACCGCTGCGAACATAATAATCTGCCAGCGAGTTCCACAGATGACCTAGCTGATCTGTGTATCTTCTCAGGCCACCCCGAATAATAGCATCAACATTCAGAGATCTAAAAACACAGCACATTACAATGAAGTATTGCAGACATCAGCAATACTGCTTGATACCGACATGAGTGATATTTGATATCACAGACACTGCTTGATTTACACATGATATTCGTCAGATTCTTCCAAAATATCAGTAAACTTCTATCAGATGGAATACATCATATCCTAATAGACATTACCCGTCTAAAATGAAACAGGTATTACACAATGCAAAAAACATGGCTGATTTGCAAAACTCATGACATTCCTCTATCACTATCAGAATCAGTAAGTTAGAGCATGCCCCATTTTGCTTCAAACTGTCACGTGCCATACTTTTGGTTAAACATGTTAGCATCAAGCATTGGAAGAGAGAATCAATAAATTTCAACTGCAAGACTTTAAAATAATAAAGTACCAAAGCAACAACTGCCTTACCTTACTTTATCAGGATTCCTTGAAATCAGTTCACAAAGTTCATTCCACAACTGATGATTTGACTTGCCGTGCTTTGACACAAAATCCTCTTTGTTTACTACATGTGCTAACTTCACGGCTGCTTCATCCAATCGTCCTATTGATACCAAATATTCAATATAGTCTTCTGCATCTTCTGGGTATAACTATGAAACAGAAAAAGTATATTTGAAAGAATGCCTCTCCTCCTAATTTGCATAAATGTGCTTACTTTTACAGCACGTGCAAAGACACTCCATGTGCTCAAAGAATGTGAGCATCATGGTGATAGACACAAGATATCAATGTTGGCCACACTAAGCACACTGCACATTACAAGTCCATTTAACAACATCTGATGATCTTACAGCAGTGACTACGAAGACTGCTGTCTCCTGCAATGTGACACCATGAAGTATGGTAAAAGTTTATCAATGTTTTGGAGAAACCCACTGCCTCCATAGAAGATTCCTCCAAACGTCTCAAAATTTCTACCAGAGTACAGTGTCACAACCCAGATGAGTTTTCTTCACAATTTTAAATTTGACAATGAAAATGCTCTACTTACCTTAAGATATCGCCTAAAAACTCTAACAGCAGTTTCAGGAATGTCATGCATTTTCAGAAATTTCAGATAGAGAGGCCAGACACGATGATGCTGTGTAATAGGAAGTGCACGAAGGGCACGGTCAAACACATGTCGCGTTCTGGTTATACGGCACTGGTCCATCAAGAACTGGCAGTAGTCAAGCCAAATACGTGGCATCTGGGGCATAAAGAGACAATGTAGCAGACATGCAACTTGCCATTACCACAACCTCAACCTTACAGAGATAACAAACAAGATGTACTTGTGTTTACATTGCCTACAAGTTTTTACATTGTTTGGTACAGAATTAAATTCAGAAAACCAATATAAAACATGGTGAAACTTCAACTATTTTAGAACGTGTGAGCCACATTTTCTGACCTGATTACATGCTGCACTCACTGGATATAGCTACCACTGAGCTGATTAATTGTGTATTAGTGTGATGAGTGTGGCTGTAACAAAACAGTGCATGTCTGTGTGACTGACTAAAGCCTTTCATGATGCCAAGAATGAATGGTATTCATGTTTCAAAAGTGACCAAACTCTGTTCAGGACTGCAGAAGTTCAGGTCATCCACAGTGAAGTAGGACTGACAAAAATGTAGAAAAAGCCTATCAAGTCATAAATGAGGTCAGATGACATATGATCAGTAATGTTTTTAAAATGAGGCCTATCATGGGGCACACGCCAATGTCCTTTAACTAAAGATCTCCACCTGCTGAACGATGACCACAAACAAAACCAGCTGTGTGCAGGGACCTGCAAGATGAGGCCAAAAAGAACAGAAACTTGCTTTCCAATGTCGTAATAGGTCAGAAGATGAAAATCCAGTAAATGGAATAAAAGTTTGTGGATACTTCAAACTTCCATCTGAATTAAATGCAATGCTGGGCAGCATCATGAAACAGGCATAGCAGAGATTTAGCCAACAGTGGGAGAGACACTGGGTACGTTATATACTCCAAAGGGGCCTACTGTGAAGGGGACAATATTGACCTGTTACTATGGTGATCCAAATACTGTAATACTGCTGCAGTCCAGAAAGTCTTGGCTCACACCTTGTATACTGCAATTTTCCTACAGTGCTGGATTTATAAGGGGGTCCAGCATAGCATAGAAGTGAAACTGGCCATATGAACTGTGATGCAATCAAATTCAATGAGATAATTTTAAAACCAATTCTAACAATGGGTGAATGATACAGTCTGAAAGTAAAGCATCATTATTCACCTGACAATTATGGTTTGTCAGTTCTTGCTTCTACTTCACCATGTGTGTGGGTGGTTGGCTGAGTGAGCTACATTAATGCAATGAACAAGTCAACAGAAAGTGACAACCAACAGCTGTCAGATAAAATAAAAACTGTCTTTCATCAACAGAGTTCAGTATTCCTAACAGCAAACAATGCATGTAGTCTCTTCAGCACAACTGACATTTTCATGTCTACAGTCAATAATTTCTAGTTATATGGAATTCAAACTTCCTCAATAATTGCACTTTACACATTTCTAGTACTCATAACAGTATACAAAACTCACCTTATGCATGAAGACCAAAGATCTTTCAAATGCATTATTTACATCTTCATATGAGGGATCCGTTATGCAGCGTCCCTTGACTTTCCGCCTCCGGAGTTTCAGATAATTGTACCATAGTTTGTAGCTGGGAAGAAAAATATCATGGAAGCATGATTTACTATTAACTAGCCACATGGCCATCATATGACAAGCTCCCATAACATTCACATGCTAGTCCACAGCTTCACTTTGCTGCTTCCTTAACTTGTATCATGTGTGAGATGATATGATGGTCTCTAATATGTACAGGCAAATGGCATAGCATCCCATATGCTGGTCTCTGTGTGCTTGCTTTGTAACAATTTTAATATCCACACTAAGATAGAGAAAACTCAAGGGTGTCAAGAGGTAAAATTGGCATTTAAGTGAGGTGAGTCTCCTACAATTCAGAACTCACTCACATACAGTTTCATACACACATAGATAATGTAACATAACCTTGTACAATACAATGAACACCGTCACACAAAGAGCAAAAGAGATAAAGAGAGGAAATGTCTGTCTGGTATTAAACTCTGTCTACTTATTACAAATGTACATGGTTTATCAAAACTTTCAGTGCCAAGTTTCATACAGAACTAAAAGCAAACCAAAAGAAACTCATTACTGAAGAAATGTTCCTCCTTTCAGTTTTATTTACACTGCCTTTAAACTCTACTTCAGTACCTGCCACCAGCAAGGTCCAACTGACAATGAAAGGGACACACCAGCTTCTAGGCTATACTGAAAATGTTAATTTAATGGATAAAAACACAAACAACAGTATGGTGGCTGCTCTGAAAACAAATGCTCAGAAAACTTAGTATAAATTAATATCTTGCAAACAGAACGCAGGACAAAATCACTATGTACAGACAACCAAAAATGCCAATGAAAATGTGGCAATGTTCAAAGATTCAGGAATGAAATTACAAAAATCAAAACTGCATGACTGAAGAAGTACATCCCTTGTTGCACTACCTTGGTGAGACTCCCCAAATGGTTACAAATGTGGTTCTCCCCTGTACAATCAGGCTCTCACAACAGTACCCAGGTACCACCAGATTAAGTCACTACGAAGATGACAACTGCAGATCACTGCGGTCTGCCAAAACACCGGGCCATGTGCTTTTTGCTACATGGCCTAATCCCAAAAGGTGATTTAATTCTTACTTGGGCATTTCATTACAGTAAGTTCTTGACTTACATAATGTTGCATACCTTCCTGGCAGTTCTTTCAGGGCCCTTTCAAAGATAACATTAACAGTGTGTCTGGGACTCCCCTTCTTGTGTTCAATGTACCGCAGCCAATGCTTAACAGAAAAAGGATTCCGTAGTATTTCCTCTTCATATGGCAAATCATCTTCATTCTAGTGGAAATCACATAGATTAAATTTACATACACATGGAAGTTGCAAAAAATAAGGTAACCAGCCACACAATTCTGAACATGGTCAATTTTGGGATGTGATGTAAGCCCCCATGTTCATCACTAATTGGAACCAGCAAAACTATCATGAACATCAGAAGCCAGTTTGAATGTAAAATGCTCATCTGGTTCCACAAACTTATGAAATACCAGTAACAGTAACATAAAATGGCTTCAAATAACACAAAGAGTGTGAATATTTTCAATATCACACAAACATTTTTTGGAAGCATAAAATACATTATATGATTAAAAGTCAGCTTCATTCACTACAGCACGAAAGTAACCAAACGCACTTAATAAAGACAGGTTGACTGATTCGACAGTGATCTGCGCAACAGTAGAAGAGTGGGGAAAGCCAACTTGCCAGTCATGTGACATCATCCCAATTTGTTGAAACCTGTCACAAAAGGTTGTAACAAAGGTATTAAAACGGGTGATTGTAAAAGCTCAAAATCCTGAATGCAAAGGTTGACGAACTTTGAGACTCTACTGTATCATCCACAAACAGTAAAGTTCTTGATGGCTGGTGACTAATCAATGATATACGAGAAACAGTAAACAGCCAAGTATTGAACCTTGATGGACTCTATGCTTTATAATGTCCCAGAGTACACACTATACTTGATATCCAATGATTTTATTTCTACGTAGCTTTGTTTCATGCAGGTACAATTTGAACCACTGTCCAGCTATACCTCCAATTCCATAAAGTTTACTCTTAAAAGCAATGATTCAGTATTTATGCAATAAAATGCCTTACAATCAAAATGTATTGCACCAGCTTGCATTTTATTATCATTAGTGTGTAGGATTTCGTTTGTACAACTGAACAGGTCTAATTCTTTTGAGATTTTTTATAAGTCTGTACTTCTCATGGCTATGCCTTGGTTCAGGCAGTTTGTTAACAGGGAGGCCCACATTAGATCTCAGGCCAGTCCATGTGGAATTTTTGGTGGATGAAATGGCATTTTTCTGCTGTCAGTATCATTCTACAGTGCTCCATATTCATAATTTATCCACTCACTGTTGACACTACATAAACTTAACAACGTGAAGTGTCATTAAATAAGAAACTTCTTACTTCTTTCAAACCATTTATCTACAAGAATATTAAGGTTCACATCATCTGAGATGTTATTCTTTGTTGATTAGTAAACACTCATTACCTTGTCTGAACTTACTTACCTGTCAACATGGCATTTGCTACTTTGTACCTATTTACCTGTTGACACTGCATAACACCTCACAAGAATCTTCAGAAACATGGCTGTGAAAACCTCAAATATTACAATAACACTGCTGTGAATTCAAGCAATTGCTTACCCTTTTTTAACGATGACATCCCTTTGTGCTTAAAGGTAAAGAAATTGTTTATAGTTGCCGTCAAACACAACAATAGTATATTTAGTTATTAGCTTCCTTTAGTTTAATGGCTACATGTTCCAGTCTTTTTTTTACCATCATCAGGCCATTTACAGAAACTGTATGTACCTTCAGTTTCTGTAAGATGGCCTGATGATGGTAAAAAAAAATACCGAAACATGTAGCCATTAAAACAAAGAAAGCTAATAACTAAATATACTATTGTTGTTTTAAGGCAATAATAAAATTATTAGTTTGTCAAACACAACAATATTTTATGATTTATTTTAACTCTTACTGGCGAAATGTTTCGGTCGTTAGACCATCATCAGGCCATCCTTACAAGAAATTTTAAAACTCGGTTACATGTAGTGCATGTAAAATTCAGTGTTGTGTCTGACGGCATATATAAACAATTTGTTTACCTTGTAAATTGCTTACTCTCTTACACATTAATTCGTCGAATTTCTAAAAACGCTGTTAGTAAAAAAAGATGGTAAAATGGCATGCGCAATTTCCAAACGTTTTATACACAGCTTTCACTTGTGAACACATGCATCTCTCTGGACATGCATAACGTAGTGGCAATCATGTGCTCTGTGCAGATGTTCAGTAATTTTGTTGATATTTCATGATCCACATGAATATTTTAATTTCAGGCCTGGTATATTTTAATTTCATCGACAGTCGTCAGCACACGATTTACATTTGGGAAGTTTATTATACTATATTATCAGACTGGGGTATATGCAGTACTTACAAAAACGAGCTCTATGTCCCCATGCTCTTCGAATGACGCCATATTAGTCACGGATTCGTGCACAATCACAGACCACAACGACATGCTGAGAAAATAAATGAGTGCGTGAATACTGTCGAAAGGAGCGACACATACGGCAAACGCGCAGAACTAACGTACCAAATCCGAAACAGCCGTTGACTCATTTATAATCCATGCTCAGATCAAATCAGAGGATACGACTGTAATTTTTGAGCTGTTGTTTACGAGAAATGGCTGGCGTGTGTGCGGAGGGATGGGAGCGTGAGCGTTAGCGGATGTAATGTAATGATTGTAATTTTATATTTAATGTGGTGTAATAAGTTTTCGAAATTATTTAATATATAAAATTGGTATTGATGTGTTGTGTTACAGAATATAAATCTGAAGACTGAATTTTGCTTCCAAAATGAGTTTGTTGCAGGTATACCTTCATACGAGAATGTTTAATGACGCTAACGTATAGTGCACAGTGAAATATGATACGAGCGTGGTGTAGATTAACGATTTTAAAATGTAGTTAATAAAATTCATGTGCACAATTTTTCAGCCACTGAAGAAGGTAGTTACCTTACCAGAGCCACTTCCAGAACATGTTATTGAAGATAGACGATTGTGGATAGGAAATTTGGATCCCCGGGTTACCGAGTAAGTATTTAAGTGTTTAGCTGTATGTTTGTAAGAAGCAAGACATGGAGACACGTTTAGGGGGAGAGCAAGACGCCAGTTATGTATTGACAATTGACTGCTACTTTAGGGCAAAATAGCAACTTCGTACTGGATCTGAATATCTTCTTAGACTTGTGTCAAGTCAGTGATTCACTCTTGTGCTGTGTGTTTTAATATGAGTTAGAAGTGCCAGGATTTCAATCCTGTGCCAAAATACTCATTTTACAGTACTTGATATTAAAGTGTGTAATACAGAAATTAATCTTTCTTTGTCTTGTGTTTTCTTTTACCGGTACCACCTCCTAAAACTTGTGCAAAAATATGGCACTATTGAGAAGTTCGACCTCCTTTTTCATCGTTCAGGACCTTCAGCAGGGCAACCTCGAGGCTATGCATTTGTAACTTATTCCTCTAAAGCAGATGCAACAAATGCGAAAGATGCCCTGGATGGAATGGTGATGGGGTGCAAGAAGGTGGTTGTGAGATGGGCCAATAGCGTTAGTAAGGTATCTGTTGTTTTATCAGAGAATTCAAGCTTTTGCCAGTCACAGTAAAAATACACAAGTTAGCTCTCTCTGAAGTATTAGCTCATCAAGTTTCTCCAAAAAATGGGTCTGCACACTACATAGAGTAAGCTCTATTTTATTCTTGCTAGTTATTATTTTGATGATGTTCATTTTGCTTCACCTTGTACTAATGTGAAATCCAGTAGAACGTAAATCCTTCCTTCCTGTAGCATGGAGTGAGTGACACAGTGAGCCCAATTGAAATTAACAGGCCAAGAACTCCGTTCCTTTAAAAAAATAAAGTTTGTTGGGTATTCTCAAATTATTTGCAAGGTGCAGATTCATTGAATTGGAAATTCCCAGCTGTAAGCGGATAAAGGAACGTAAATGTAAAGGTAAAGTTCACCCTAGAACAGGCCATGAAGGGCCAGAGGATGCATGTTCAAAGTGTGCATCAGTTATGATTTTTATTGCAGTAATCTAATCAAAATAGTTGTAGTGACCATATTACTTGCTAGATGAAAGCCTTACCTGCATTTGATGTGGTGTGGTCACTGCTAGGCTGACATTGAAACAACAAAGACTTTTAAAACGTTCATTCTTGGGAGTACATCCGTAGCTTTAGGCAGTGTGCATATTCCTGAAATGGACAGTAAAAAATGCAGTGGGTTGTGTGCCTCATCACCCCTGCACCAACAACTAGCAAGTACTCTAGTCACCAGTGTTGTTTGAATTCCCAGCGTGGTCAAATATCTTTCTGCTAATTTGAGGATCTCACAGTGGTGTTGCCAAATTCATGTTCTGGGATGTCACTTGCACATTCCCTTTGTCATTGCATTCAAAGTGGCTTAGATGCCCAGCGTCCTTTTATCCAAAGTTACTGACAGCTTATGCAGGGGGTGTTGTGGCCAGGCCATTAAGCTGTCTGCTCACTTGTATCA
>JGI24697J35500_11274804_pt1 | contig 9985 bp, 6 predicted proteins | sample TergutMp193P1_FD_35500 | JGI IMG/M metagenome (IMG submission 35500) | reverse complement strand
GAACTGGGGATAGATTGTTTGGATGATCGTTGGGGAGGGGATTCAACATCTCCCTAAGTAGCCACACAAGACTTCGAGGCCACAATTTATACTTTCTTGGCCTATCAATGAAGTTCAAGTGTTACCAGATCAAAGAAATTCTTCAGTATTTGTTCTGACAGTCATGCAGCTCTGAAAAACCTTCGGGTTCTCAAAACATCCCCACCGGTACAACAGTGATCTCTCTACACACCACTCTGTGACACTCAACTGTGTCTCTTAAAATTCTGGTTAATGTGGAAATAAAATTGCTGATGAGTTCACAAGAGACAGTTCTGCTCAACAGTATGTTGGACCAGGGCCAACCGTGGGATATCAGGGCAGAATATTAACCACCTATGCCTCAGTCCCCCAAGTGGCCTCTTTCTTTCAGGTTTCCACACCAACACCATGTACGTGTGTCTCCCCTCCACTACACATGCTTCATAACCCGCCCATTATATTCTTCCTGATTTTATCACCTGAAAAATATTAGGTTAGGTTTACAGATCATTAAGCTCCTCATTATGTACTTTTTTCCACTCCTTGTTACCTCGTCCCTCTCAGAAACAAATATCCTCTTCAACAACCTATTCTCAGACACACTCAGTGTATGCTCCTTCCTCAATGTGTGTGACCAAGTTTCACACCCATAAAAAATAGATGGAATTGTAGTTCTTTATATCGTAATCTTTAAATTTTTTGATGGCAATCTGGAAGCGAAGAGGCTCTGCACCGAAAGATATAGAGCATTCCTCACCTGTACACCAACAGCCGGCATGTAGTGTGGTCACTATGCTGACAGTAACGTTAATAAGTACACATACATTTGTGTAACAACAACCTGATGTTAATGCATCTGTATGTGTGTTGTGCTTTCATTTCATCACCACATATGTAGGTTTATCTAAAAGTTTCTAAAGTCTTTTTCCATAGAACGCCAACCGAAGGCAGTACGTGAATTCATGCACTCTGCTTGGGAGCAGGGAACATTGCCACTTGTATGCCATGTGGCATCACTATGTGAACAATGGGAGTTGCACAACACAAGTGTTTGTCACCACGTGATAGTTCACAATTGTAATTTCAGCATGGATGTGAAACTGGTACCGAGAGAAAACATGAAATTCTGCGTGAAACTCGGTAAATATGGAGCGGAGACTTTTAAATGATATTTTGTGCATATAGAAATGAGGCCATGTGTTGTGCAAGGTGTTTCGAGTGGCTCGCACACTTCAAAAGAGGCAGAACAGCAGCTCTGTAGAAACAAATCAACATTAAATTAACTTCTGTCGTGACAAGGAATGGTACACACTTTCACCGAAACTGATAACACTGCAGCTGCTTTGGACATTCCCTCCAATATAACTGTCAGAATCATAACAATGAACAACAACCAATGTCATGCAGATCAGTCTTTCTTGAGAAGCCACCAGTTGTACAGCTACTTATTCAGTTCCCTGTCTTCTACACAACACGTCAGTTCATTACCATTTTCACCACAGCCTCACTCACACCCTCTCAACTAATTGCTTTAGCCCATCCACCCACCTTCTGTTCTCACATACATTCTTCACTAAAAACATCGTTATTACAGCCCACATGTTTAGTGCACTTCCAACACAATGCTGACACACCAAAATGAGGGATAAACAAAGTGAGATTCTGAAAAATCATGCAATCCCCTAGCTAATGCACCGATCTCAATCTGGTACAAACAACACATGATGAAGTTGAAACTTCAAACCTCACGATACTTATCCTAAATTACATTATTAAATTTGAACACTCAAACAAAAATAACAATAAGAAACACAACAACCAAACTAAGCTTCCTGTATCAAACATGCACAAGCAAAACCCCAACATAACCACATTAAAAATATTAACGGTTTTATTGCACTGAATTTGTGGTGAAGTATGAGAGAGGGAATTTCGATATGTGTGACAGCAATGGATGTGATAGTGTATCTGTATTTTGGTACACATATACGTAATGGCCACTAACGGCAGAGATGACTGTTCTTTATAATTATGGGTGTAACTGCATGTACACATATCTCATGTCACAGTCATTCTACATTAACAGTCATTTGATTTCCTTCCTCTCCTTAATAATTCTAATCTTAACTGGCAGTATGTACAATTTATAAAGATATACATTATGCAGTTTTCTCCAGTTTCCTGTCAGGTTCAGGCTTCAAAGTCTAAGAATTGATCAGAAACAACACTGTTCCTAAACCCAGTGTACAGCCTACTCTCAATGTCACAGAACAAGTGTCACACCCACATTTAGGAAATACTTAAGATAAGCACACACCCACACACTTTACATTTCAATAGTCAGGTTTTCAGAAAGCAGGAAGGAGAGCAAAGCATTTTGAAGCTGCAAATGAGCATTACTCAAAATTTCTACCCAGTTTCTTGATTTGCAATCCTTATTCCTTAATTCCAATCCAAAATACTTCAAGTTCTATACCCATCAAAAGTCTCAATGTATAAGCTAGGTCACTATTTTTTATGGTGCGATATCCCACTGTACTTCTAGAATGCATAATAAAAGTAGAAATATTTCCCATTTATGCAAAAATTCAATGTACCAATTATATGTGGCAGCTACATTCAGCAGCAAAAAGCAGCCATAATATAGCTCTAAGTGAGAAGTATAAAGGTAGTCATACACCTGTAATTTACAAAGGGTTAAAACTGATTAGTTGAAGATATCTTGGACTTACCTACAAAGACACATGAATATTACACACAATAAAGTGTATACAATGTACAATTTACTGTACAAAATGAAACAATTAGGTGATATAATTTTAAAAAACGAACGTCAAACTGTTAACAGAAGCCAATGCTCTAGGCTGGTTAAGCAATCGGTAGCAGGCAACATGTGCAGCAAACATTAACTGTTCAGATGGTGAGCGGATATTGTGTGGCTTCTAATAAAAGTGATTATCTGCGTTATAATGTATCGGGCATTTCAAGGTATTAATATATATAATAACTGTAGTAATGTAGTATATGACATCTAATAGAGAAATATGTGATCTAGTAAACAGAAGTTGGCACAAAGATGTCTGTGCTGTATAAAGCAAACTTCTAACAGCAACCTAATGCAGCTCTGAATATTTACTCATCGTGCTTATGTCTTCAACCATGAAATCATAATCATGAATCAGAAGATGCGTTTATGTGTCACTCATTCCAGTTTTTTATGTGTTTGTTTCAATCCATGACAGTTCTTTCAATGCGTTACAGGGACACAAAGAAACGATCACCAGCCAGACACTAGCATGCACTCAAAAATGTATTTTTCGTTCCAAACACGTTTGTAACGCTTAACTCCATTACGAAAAGACCTTGTCTTATGCTATACACTATAATTCCAATGTCAAATTGCTAGAAAAATGCGTAGGCTTTTCTTTCACTTACCGAAACACAGCACATTTAATATGCTAAATGTATGTCTACTGCACTCGAACTTCAGCCCCTATAACCACGCTCTCCATACCCACTGATTAATAACTATTGTTCACAGATTACTACTTATGCAGATTTGCAACTCCATCGAAATTTAAAATTACAGCGCCCCAAGCGGCCACGATGGATTTACTTGTAGCAGGTGTGGTTCTGTTTCATGCAACTGGGAGTAGTTTTTAGAACTATGTACCATGACATGGTTAAAGCAGACCATTGCCATATCACAATCACACTCGCTCTGTGTTCATGAAATTTTTTTGGTCCATTGTCATCAAATGACCGTTTTGGACTTTTTGGTCCTCCCGCCTGGGCATGGCAGGAGTGTAACCGACTTCTCAGATTGGGTCGCCCATGAGGCGCAGTTAGGTTTTCCCGATGGCTTGTGAGTAATTTTGTCATCGCTGTGGACATTTGTTCTTTTGTGTGCTGTTTATATATCAAGGTATTTGGTAACAGTTTGAAGATATGATTGAAATTATAATTAAAATTATAATTAAAATTAAAATATTTAGATCCTTAAAATCAGTTTACCTGATTTTAAGATTATAATACTTTAATTTTATTTTTCACTATTGTGTACGTTAAAGAGAGTTAAGCTTCCTTACATTACAGCAACTTCTTGGTTAGCTAAAAACCTGTTAGCTTCTCAGCAAAAGCTGTATGCATTCAGGTACACATATGGATAAAGAGAAACAGACAGTGATGGGACAAAACGTGCAGCGTTCCTATCACATGTGGCTAACAGAAGGCGCAAAGACATTCAGCTCGTCCCTTCATACTGTGACCGAGCACGTTACTGTGTTTAATTTCATGGATGGGTACCAAGATTTCAAAGCAGCACACTACCACCATCTTCACCTTAAAGTATCAACTTCAAACCACACAACACACTGCCAGAATGCAGATGCCAGTGTACAAGCTTACACCACGGTTAAAACTAAAATTTTTAACATATAACGCGCCGTATCAGCTGCCTTAAATGCTGGTAACGCTACTGCCAAACAAGCCCCCTCCTCCTGTGTTTGTAAGACCACATCTCCTCTCATATAACTGCCCTCACTTCCATCAGCACAAAGAGGCAGACTTGTCTCGCTGCACACAGAAGGTACTGTTTGCCCTAAATCCTTGCTGTTCTGTAACCACCACACACCTCCCAGTCACAGCTGTATTCTTATTATATACAATAAAACACACAAACATTTTGACCAATTGTAAAGCATGAACTTCCCTTGTAGTGGATTCGGAGAGAGTTTGTTTGCTGAAACTGTAGAATTGACAGTGGAATGGCGTCATTTGTTGTTTGCTGTCTGTGTACAATCACTCCGTTTACAGTTACATTCGCATTGTTTATGCTGTTAGCTGCAGATTAACACATTGAGGACGGGCATTAAAATTGTTTCAATGCTTGTTTTCGGGGTTTAAACAATTTAAATCAACTATTATACTGTGTTCTATTTAAATCTACAACAAATTCGCTAACTATTTTTGTGAAATGAAATTTTCAGGAAATAATTACCAAAGACCCTAGTAGTGCTTCAAGGTGTGATACCTCTGGAAACATTCCCCCTTGTGGAGTGGTAAAAATCAGAATGTATAGTGTGTAGTGCGTGGAAACCAAGCGCGTGTTAAAACGCAGATTTGCGAGATACTTCTTTGCACACTTGTAATGTACAAATGCAAATTGCGTGACCGGTAGACAATGTGTTAACTGCAGACTCACTATGGAAATATATTCAATTTCTTGCTTTTCACTACATTTATTTTTTAATTTTGAATACAAAACACTCACCTCCTGTTCAGCCTTTACTGTCCGCACTAACGCTATGCAATGCTGCTCAGTTTTCATTTCAATGCAATCCTCTTCCCTTACATACTCAACTTCTTCTACTGTGACTGTATCAATTTTCTCCTGTAAAATAATCAAAAAATTATATAAATCTTAGATATGTGTTGCACTGCTGGCCACAGACCACAGCGTTGAACAAAGCACAATCCACAACAATTAGCAAAGAATCAACGAACAGAAGCAAAGAGGGGTAGAGAACAAACCACTTAAATTACCAAATTTGGAAATTCCCAGTCTGAAAAACTAAATTAAATATGAACTTCAAGAAAAGTGCCAGCTGATGGAAGTACAGGGCAAAGGGTTTAACACATTTTTGACAAATATATTTTTTGTGAAAGGTTAAGTTGTGATTGGTCTTTCCTCTCCTCTATCCAACAGAAAGTGATGCTAGATTCAACTGCACCTATACAGTAAGCAGACAGCGCCAAATTATTTGAAAACAATATTAAAAATATTCATTTGCAATGTGCACAGCAAAACTGTATGTTCACTCCACTGATACTGCTTTGTCCAAAGATACTAGGACCAGTACAAAATACTGGAAAGTGTGGCAATTAACTTACAGCAGGTATCAAGAACTGCAGCATCATTTGTTAACACCTGACAGATTTTTAAAAATAAATATGATACCCAGTCTGCACTAAAACTGCAAGAACATGTCAGCAGGACTGCCATTATCATTCTCTGCTTCAGCTGTCAGTAGCAAATACACTAATTATGCTTTCAGCTCATTTCAAAGTTTCATGGATAATATTTCAATTTCAATGTGTGAACTATAACATTCACAGTTAGCATTGTGCGCTGAAAGGGTTTTTGATTATATGTGCCTACAAATACTGCGGTAGAATGACAATTTGTCAGTTCTTAACATTTTAACAGATGCAAAGCTGCAGACAAACAGGACAGTAAATCAAACAATCTCAGCCATTCAATGTGTGCAAAACCGCACAGAAAAATATATATCAAAAACACCACCACAAAAATCATCTCAAAATGTGGTTGACCTGAGGTTCACACTCTTGTGGTACACAAACTGCATCAGTTTCCATGCCAATGATACCCTTTTGATTATGCATGTTCACAACTGTACCTTCTTTGACAGTATTAATACTCTGTTTTAAAATTATAAACACAAATTAATACCAATAAATGACACAATCCTTACGCTTTCGGTACACAAACAAATTACACCAATACACATCACATTGTACATTGGAACTAAAAAAATTTTAATCTCATAAATGCAGCACTCCATTAACATGTGGTGGAATTATGATGCTTTTTCATGCTGACGTGTTTGATAAGAAATCTGCTTACCCGCTGGTTCGGGAGATGATCCATACATAAAGACTATTATGTAATTAGAATTAAATGTTATGTCATTACAATTCATTTCAACCTTTAATGGGTGCATTATGTTCCATTTCCTGGACACAGAACACAGATATTTTGGTGAAGCCAGTCCTCAGGCATAAACGCCATGTATATGTGGCCCCTGCAGTGAAACCAGAGGAAACCAGTGGGCCAACTGCTGCTCTATTATTACCATATCGTGAAGGTGGAACACAACAGAAACTTTCAGCAAGGCAATATATTCATCAACATGGCAGAAGCCTGTTTTTATACCCTGTGTAATGACATGTACTGTACAATTAAGTTAACAAACCCTACATTCTAAGGAACATTCAATGCTACACCAATTTCAGTAACTGTACTACCTTCAAATAACAAAACACAATTCTCTGTAATTCATGAAGAGCCCGTATTTAATGTTAAGTATTTGTTTTTCTTTTAACATCTACAGTGACAGGTGGACTGGCACTTTGCTACTTAACTGTATACAGCTCATACAGTATACGGACAGCTGACACACAGGCAATAAAATAAGTTCCATTAAACTCAACACAATTTAAGCCCCTAATATAAATCATAATTCAACTAGTAATACGTCTAAGGGAGCTTCAGAAGTACAGTAAAATTCCTTTGATTACTACACCAACTAAAGCACATATATAAAATTGTTTATATTAAAACTTTTAAAATTGCTCTGACATTTTTCGATCAAGAGATCATCATCAGGGAGCTGCGCTGTTCCTTGCTAAAATTACATTCTTAAAAACACTCTGATTGATTTCCGTATATTAATTTGCATTTGTGGCAGGATGTCGTAGTGACGTTCGACCTACACAATACGACATGCTGCCACATCACCAATTTAATATAGGGAAATAAATGAGGGCGTGTTTTTAATAATGTAATTTTTGCACAGAACATCTCATCTCCCTGATGATGATATCGTGATCAAAACATGTTGGAGCAATTTTAAAAGTTTTAATATAAACAATTTTATGTATGTGCATTATTTGGTGTAATAATCAATTGAATCTACAAAATGCAAGGTTCAATGGTAAATACAGAATATTTCCTTCAATATGGAGCTGATACACCAGAAACCCTGATATTTCAGCAGTTCAGGAAAATGGACCCTAATTCCAGAAGCTTCCAGTATGTAAACACTCAGTTCCTGGCACAATAAGGCACAAGATATGAACAAATCTAGAGACACTTGAAATAGTTAGAAAAACCTGGAAGTGCTCCAAGCCACCGTATCATTATGGCAGAACACAAGATTGGATTGTTGACCACCTAATGTGCATAGAAACAAAAGGAAAAATTTCCTGTAGTGACTTAGGTCAGTACAGGTGCTGTTTGGTTAGTGGAATACATAATGATGTGGCACCTCTCGAGTTATGTAGGTGCCAGGTTATATAAATTCAGCTGTACATGCACTTTAAATTGGTCTAGACTTTAGGAAACATCCTGTTCATAAGGATTATATCTTACGTGGAGATAAGTACATATTTTCATGTTCTCTGCAATTACTCACAGAACTAACTTCTTATTAAAACCTCCTTCAACCCCTCCAAAAAAAATTCCAACAACACATTATCATTTCCAACAGTGAAGCTGTTTGCAGTGGTTGTATATATGAATAAGCGAAACACAACAGACATTACTATATAAAATTGAAATGTTCCTAATAAGAGACATGCAGACATATAAATCACTTAATCTGATTCAGCACTTATTTCTTAACATATATTACTGTACCCTCTAAACTCACCTCTTCTTTAATGCCTATATCCTCCACATCTTTTATATGTACATCCTCCTCCTTCACTTCCTCTTCACTATATATGCCACCTTCATCTTTTATACCTATCCACTCCTCTTCCTCACTACCTACGCCTTTCTCTGTTTTCAAAATCAACTCCTCCTCCAACAATTGCATATTCAAGTCCTCCTCAACCTTCATATTACCAACGTGATATGCACAATCAGATGTTGCATTTGCGTCACAGGACGAACCTGGCAGAATGTGCCGAGAATCGCTGCAGCTCTGTAAAACCAACACAACATTAAAATAACCTCTGTCATGGCAACGAATGGTACACACTTTCAACAAATCCGATAACACTGTAGCTGCTTTGTATATTCCATCCAATATAACTGTCAAAATCATAACAAAGAACAACAATCAATGTCTTGCAGAATAGTCTATCCTGAGAAGCCACCAGTTGTTCAGCTACTCATTCAGTTCACTGTCTCCTACACAACATGTCAGTTTATTAATATTTTCACCACCGCCTCACTCACACACTCGCAACTAATTGCTTTAGCCCTTCCACCCACCTTCTGTTCCCACACATATTGTTCACTGAACAACATCGTGATTACAACCCACATGTTTAGTGCACTTCCAACACAATGCTGACACACCAAAATGAGGGATAAACAAAGTGAGACTCTGAAAAATCATGCAATGCCCTAGCTAATGCACTGATCTCAATCTGGTACAAACAACACATAACGAAGTTGAATCCTCACACCTCACCAACCTTACCCTAAACTGGATTATTAAATTTGCACACCCAAACAAAAATAACAATAACTAACACAACCCCCAAACAAAGCTGCCTGTATCAAACAGGCACAAACAAAATCCTAACATAACCACAGTACGAATATTAACAGTGTTACTGCACTGAATTTGTGGTAAAGAATGAGAGAGGGAATTTCGTTATGTATGGCAGCAATGATATGTTAGTGTGTCTGTAGCTTGGTACACATATACGTAATGGACACTAACAGCAGAGATGATTGTTCGTTATAATTAAGGATGTAACTGCATGTACACTCCGACGAACAAAAATCCATCGGTCTGAAACTTTCTAAGTCCCTAACTGGAAGTCACGTGACGTACAGTTGCCATCATAATTCGAGTCGTTTTACTTGCCCCATCAAATTTCCAAGGCACGAGCCTAGCCAGCTACCTGCTTTTAGTGAGGAGTGGTTCGACCAGACAATTCCGACCTTACTGTCGGTTGGCGCAGTCCAGACAGTTAAATGCGTGCTAGCAGTAGCCTTCGGAAAGAAACTGATGGTTCGAGTCCCGCTACCGGCATATTTCTTTATGTAGCCCCGGCAGTTGAACGCGTGCTAGCAGTAGCCTTCGGAAAATAGAATATGGTGTTTCGAGTCCCATTAACGGCATATTTCTTTATGTAGCCCAGCCAGTTGAACGCGTGCTAGCAGTAGCCTTCGGAAAAAATATGGTGTTTCGAGGCCCATTAA
>JGI24697J35500_11274805_pt1 | contig 9991 bp, 7 predicted proteins | sample TergutMp193P1_FD_35500 | JGI IMG/M metagenome (IMG submission 35500) | reverse complement strand
ACACACACACACACACACACACACACACACACACACACACACACACACACACACACATACACCCACACTGGTAAAGTCCCAGCTTTTTGTTTTTGCTAATTAGTGATACAAAAACATTTCTAATTGGGATTAATTACTTGAGAGCATAAGGCTGCCACTCACAAAATACTGGCACCACAGAACATGAAATCAATGAAAAAACACACTGTCTATTTCAGTGGGCTGATTTATTTTCCATTGTTATTTAGTTATTTAATAACTGGTGGTGTGGAATTCTTGTTATTGTAGCCTGTTAATAAGTGACTTTGACGGAATGAAGAAGATTTACAGAATAATGTAACTGAATACGAATATCTTTCTGCATGACATAGACTATTTACTTGCAAAATAACCACACTGCCTTCATGGTCTAAAATATTAAAAAATAAGACAAAATATTGTGTGACACAGGTTTATGTAGTGGTGTATACAGCGTCTACAGGTGTGAACTTTCGATTTGAATGGTTTATTATATTTAAGTTGCAGAACCCTCCATCTCCATGAAAAACTTGAAATCATATTGGTTCTCAGATGCATTAACAGGCCAACTTCCTTTTTTTGAAGCCTAAGTTATGATTCTACTTAAAATCTCTTTGTGCAAAACAATTTAGTGAGAAAAAAGTTTTTGGGTTTGTCACCTATTGCTCATTCACAATTCTGTCTGGGAAAATCTAACTTTCAAACAATCTCTCTTCACTCTGCATCAGAAGGAATTAAATTTTAATTAACTGAAATCAATACAAAGGTGTGTGTCCCCGTCAAAGGCCCTAATTGTACCTTCTTCTCAATTTACATAAACTGGACAGATAACCAAAATTTCCATTTTTATGGAAACATTTCTGGAAGCACTATATAACTATAAAATTTTGTTCATATTAACCCTTTAAACGCCGAGTTGAATCCCATCTGCTATTTGGTGGCATTATTAGGGGCTCACCATATTCTCAACGTTAGCAGGGTAAGGGTTAATGATAATGCCCACTGCAATGATGAAAAATACATTGTAATGTTAATCTGTAAAGCACTTATTATGATCTTTAATGTTTCTATTATTATACTGCACTTTGGTACCTGACCTTGTGTTTTAGACGGGAGGGATTGAAGTGTGGACTCGTCCCATCAGCCCTGTGGTGAATGATGAATATTCATATGCTGTGGCATTTGTGAGTCGTCGAACAGATGGATATCCTTACCCCAAATCCGTAACCCTGTATGAAATAGGGCTTACTAGTGCACAGGGATATGAATTCCAGGTAACCAAGCATATTTCATACACTGTGCAATTATTTCATGGGAAGTATTTTCTATACTGATGAGATGAACATTTTGCAGGACCTCTATGATCCAGAAAGCCCACCTCAAGTACTGAAACCTGACTCAATCATCAGAGTTCGTGTCAATCCATCAGGTGAGTTATTCTTTTTTTAATTGTACTCAAACTCAGAGGGTTTTATCAGACTTCACCTTTATTCTAATTATTGCAAAGTAACATTTAATAATCTTAGAATGAAAGTGCGCAATGTCTTGTCAGACTCTTTTATAACTCGTGGTTAGTGTATTAAATGTTTTTAAAAGGTTATCTGTGATGATCAGATTGAGAAATGAAAACAAACGGCATTTTATGACCCAGGTGATGTTGTAAATTTCAGTACTACTCATACTACTAAGAGATATGAATATAAAATATCACCACATATAGTGCAAATATCATGTTAGAATCAATTTTCCATTCTTCAAAGCAATGCACATTTTTCATATAATATGTCACGTTTGCAGGTTCTGTACAGGAAGCAACAATTCACACAATTTCATATACAGCCCTGGTGAAATTAAATAAAATTGCACTTTCAGTCATAGATATTTTCTGTCATATAAAATAAAAACGACATTGAAGTATACATTTACACTCATTTAACATGAAAACTGGTAATGAATTATATGTGGCTATGCAAAATTCTGTCTGACAGGGGATAGTATCTGTATTTATGAAGTTTATATGAATTATTTTTTTGGGGTTGAGTTTAGTAATACGGGAACAAATGTGATTCAGAAAGTATTCATAGTTCTTTATCCACCTGCTGCAGAAGAAAGCTGGACTGCTAATAGTTGGCAATATTTAAACTTGTGAGCTGACATGTCAAAAAGTTCAATTGAGAAGAAAACATAATTGCATATACTATCTGAAGCACCCTTGCACACATAAAAAATATAAAGAAAGTGTAAGTTGTCCTTGTCCACTGTCCACTGTCCACTGTCCACTGCCCACTGTCCACTGTCCACAACAAGAAAGTGTGTACTTTCATCCACTCTTACCCTCCAGACTAGATGCAGGTTAATGGTAAAATTTACACCCCAGCTGATCTCCAGGAAAGAAATCCCATACCCAATGGATAGGAGGCTGGTTGGGCCCCAGAACAAGTGTGGACGTTACGTGTAAGAGAGAAATCTCTTACCCTTGTCAGTTTTAAAACCCTGGATTATCCTACTCACAGCGTAGTCGCTATGTATAAATGTGAGAAAAAGTATGAGGTTGTAACTGATAGCACTGATAGTGTAAGCATTTTCCAGGAGTTAATTTGAAGAAACTTTGGTATGCAAGTCACATCATTATTAATAAATTATAGATTTATATCCACCCTCTACAAATGAAAATCTGTATGAAAGGTTTGATGTATAAGTTACCTCCAGAAGTTTGTGTTTTATGTAATCAGTTAACAGCAGCAGTGCTGTGTCATTACACAGACACCAGATGACTTGATTCAATTTTCATGCCTACCATTGCTTGTGCAGTCACCATGAAACTTCATGATGTAAATATGGTGAATAATTCAGCAAAGTAATTATTCCCATTGTGAACATGGAAGCTATAAACCCACGAGATTTAAGTTTCTCACTGCAGTGACAACATAGACTGTAATCTTATTATCTGTGATGTGATGCCATGTGGTGTTCAGTTTGATACACAACAATATTTCATAGAAACCATGAAGATGGAGACAGCTGGTTCTTGTGAAATATTGTTATATATCCACCAGACTATGCAGTTTCATGCATTTATGTACACATATGTTTTGTTAAGACATCATACAGCTGCACCGGATACTGGATATGAAACAAGTCATTTGACATAAAACATGATGATGTACTTTCAAAGGTCAGTTTTGCAATAAGTTGAAACATAATTAATACACAACTAGTGGTCAATTTCACAGCAATTAAAAACTAAAAAGTCATAATATGAAACATCTGTCTTACAGTCAATGGTCAATATTACAGTAGCTTACAACATGATTAATGACAATTAGTGATCAGTATTACAATGATTAAAAATAACTAGAAGCAACTAACAAATCATAATGCTAACAGTTTTTCCTATAGAGTCATCCTTAATGTTCATCATAGGTCAGTAAGAAAATATTTCTCAATTGAGTACAAGAATCTATCAATTAAGTACCTTTTCAGAGCCGATAAAAAATGCTGTTTGTCTGTTACTAATTCAGCAATAGATACTGGTGAAGCATTAAATGTCTTTACACTCATATAATAAACACTTGTCCAAAAAAATTGCAAGGTATGCTAATAGTCTGTGTTGGTGTAGTTTCTTTCTTATATTGATACTATGAACTGAAGAGTTAAAAGTGAAATATACAAACATACATACAAATTACATATAAAAAAAGTATTTGCGATTAGTATATACTGAGATGGTAAAGTTAGTAGTTATAATGTTTGAAATAAAGATTTATATGAATCCCTGGACTGGGACCATGTCATAATTCATAAAATTTTCTTTTGCAACTGAAAAACTTTCCTACTATCTGATGATTTACCGCAAAATATGATTACATATTCCATTATTGAATGGAAATAAGCAAGGTAAATAATTTTAAGTGTAGTTTTGTCACTAAAAAAATATATAGATCTGATTGTATAACAGGCACTGCTCATTTTTGGTATTATTAGCTCCATACGATTGTTTCATTTGATAAGTCTGTCAAGCCCCAGTCCCCAAAATTTATATAATTTCTTTAGCTTTATAAAACAATTTGAACTGAGTCATGTTGGAGAAGTTCAGATTTGAAATATAATGCATTTGTCCTCTCCATATTTTGGGATAATCCATTCACTGTAAAACATTTATTCATAAAAGACAGTTTGGATGTAGATTTTGTTTGAAATTCATTTAAGTTACTGACAGTGATTAATACACATGTCATCTGCAAATAACAGAAGCCTGGAATCAGTGTTTAGGCCAAGAGGAAGATCATTAATATGTATTATAAACAGTAATGGTTCCAAAATTGATCCTGGGGGAACTCCACATTTTATTGTTCCCCAGTCTAATGAGAATTTTGCTTATGGTTCTGAGACATGTCAACCTTTTGCTTCCTACCTACAAGATAGGACTAAAACTACTGGACATTAACTCCATATATTCCATAATAAAACAATTTATACCTAAAAGAATTTTGTGATTACCACGATCAAATGCTTTGGTCAAGTTGCAGAAGATACCATATAACTGCTGGGTTGATTTAATGCAGTAAGAATATTGTTAGTGTAAAGATTGCTTTTTCTAATTGTAATACATTTTCTACTTTCAAACTGCTCTGTTACAAATATATTATTTGTTAGTAAATGCTGATTTGATCTATTAAAAATCTTGGTTTCTAAGACTTTTGAAAAAAGTTATTAGTAATTACATTGGCCTGCAAATTATCATTTTGGTTTTGCCACCTGTTTTGTTTATGTGCCTAACTTTGGAATACTTGAATTGTTCAGGGAATATATCAGATTGTAGTGAGGAATTATATACATTGCTAAGTGGTTTACCTATATCATATGCACAGTACCTTACACTACTGCTAGAAATGTCATCATATCCTGAGGAGTTTTTAAGTTTGAAGGATTATATTATGTTTATTATATCTACTTCTGTTTCTGGAATAATTTTCATCCCTGTAGTTTTATCCAAATAAGATTCCTTTAGTAACTGTATAGCCATATGTTAGAAGCCAGCCAATAACAAAAACAAACCTTGATTGTTTTTCCCAGGTGTGGTATTTTACCGTGCCACCATTCTTGGATCCATACAGAAGATACATCTTAAGGGTCTGAAGCTGAGAGAGAGAAAATTGCATGCTTGAGGAATATAAAATAAAAAAAAAATGTTGTATCAATATAAATACATTAAGTTACATATTTAAACAGATATATTTTTATCTCAAAAGTAATGACCTTTCCTTTATAATGCAGAATTTGGACATGGTATTAGTATATTCTCTTTTGTTCTTTGGACCTTTACAAAACTTACTATGTAAGTTAATATATTTATTATTCATAACTGTGGAAACAATTAACTCGAAAGCGTACAGTTGATGGATGAAATGTGTGTGGTTTGATAGTATTGTCATGTAACTTGAGTGCCATGGCTTGACTTTCTGTGGCAGTCTGCTGAGCTAATAGTGTCTGATACATAAGACACAAGAACTATTGAAGACAGACGAATATATACATTACACTTGAATTCACATTTTTATGGAAATGTATTGCTGTGAATAATAGTGGAATGTCAGTGAATAACACTTCTGCATTATCACACAATAAAATTTTAAAACTCCAAACAAACACAAATTAGGCCTATATGTTTGTCTGAACATTAGAGGAATGGAATAGAATTTATTTACATTCCATAGATCCTTTTTACTACAGGGAAGTAAAACATGTCATAAACATGAATATAATGCCGTATAATACAATACAAATACAAAATACATTGTTCGTACAGCTTTAAAAATATCATGTAACACAGATAAAAAATACAGCAAGGTATTTGTGTCAGTAAATATTTAATAATGTGCACACTTTCAGTTAAAAATGTATCTAATGCAGAATAGGCATGGAGTAAAAGGTAACCTTTCATTGCTGGCTTAAATATTTTACACCATAAATCAAGGGTTTCATGTTACATGGAACAACTATCTTTGTTTCTACACGTTATATCGCCTTCTAGCAATTTGTGAGGTTAGCATTTGGCACATGAAAGCCATTTCTTTGTCCATATTGATTTCTGGATTTCTGAATTTGATATTTTTCCATGTTGTATACAACAGAAGACAGTAATGAGAACAGGTATTGTCTAGAGAAGTTTACTCAATTTCTTGAACAGTTTCCTACAGTAGACTTCCCTTGCTATTGCCAACAGACCAGTAACTTTTTTTTGATGGCCACTAAAATGACGATTCAGGGGACATAATGGAAGTGAAATAAGCTAAGTGGGCTAACGTTATGGAATATGTTGTCGTCGGTGGTGCGAATTCCCACACGATGAAGCATTTTTAACTAATTCTGGGGATTATTTATTCAATATTTTTTCAAGGAATTCTTTTGTACTGCTTGTCTGATTGTTTTGTTACTATAACCAAACATACAACCAACCAACCAACCAATCAACCAACCAATCAACCAACCAACCAGCCAACTAATTAACTGAAGGACTGACTAATTAACAAACCCCTGGATCTGAGTCCTTCTTGACAATTAAATATTTCCTCAGCCAGTCCTGTAGGTCCCTGTATTCCATAGACCTGACAGTTCATTAAGACATCACTTTAATTCTTATCCTGACTGAGACCTAATATTATTTCTCCGAGATTCATTTTAATATTATCTTCCAGTCTATACTTAGGTCTTCTAAATGATCTTTCTTCTTCAGCTTTCATTTTCATTCATTCATTTCACCCAACACATAAACTCTCTGTATATTTGTCTTCTCCCCACACATGCCACATGCCCTATCCAATACGTCTGCATTGATTTAATCATCTTCGTAATAGCTGGTGCCAGTCCTAACGGCCGTGCAGTCTAAGGCATGGGTCTGCGGCCGCTCGCCTGCTGAGATTGTGGGTTCGAATCCCACCAGGGGCATTGATGTCTTTCGTGAGTGTTTCTGATTTTGGTAGAGGTCTCTGTGACGAGCTGATCACTCGTCCAGAGGATTCCTACCGACTGAGGTACGTTGTGTGTGATCCAGAAACCTCGTGAATGAGGAGGCCAGGGCACACTGGGGGCTGTCGTGCCAAACACAAAGAAACAAACAAAAATAATAACTGATGGGAATGCAATCACGAAACTCCTCATTATGTAATTTTCTCCAGTGGAGACTGGAGACAATTGCATAATGAGGGGTTTAAGAAGGAGGAAATAACGGGATCCTTCCTTCCCCCCTCCCAGACCCACATAACTTCTGCAACACCCTGTTCTCATACACTCTCAGTGTGCACTGGAGTCATCTCTCTGGGGCAGGACCAGTGGCTGGGCCTTGTGAACAGAGTAGTGGACCTTTATTTTCTTGACAAGCTGAGGAACTATAATTTCTCCAGAAGAACTGTGCTACATGGACACAGTTTTTTCAGCTCAAAACATGAGAAGAATAGGAAAACAAAGAGAGGATCTATTTACACAAGTCTTGTAAACCAAGAAATGGATGGAAATAAATATATTACACGAAAATCTTATTTCAATATTATATTACAAAATAACATAAAACATGACAGTAATATGTAACAAATAACATTTTGATCAGTTGCATCATTTTAATAATAGTGACAAGCACGGCATTAGTAATGAGGTATTATTTGCTTACATAAAAACACACTTCTAATGTGGCTTAAAGGCTGCCAGTACTTAGACCTGGGATTCTCAAGTTCAGGGCCGCGAACCGAAAATCATAAACTCTCAAATGATCCAAAGATCTTGATGTCTTAAATGGTGTGCTGTTACTGTTACTGGTACTGATGGAGTCGCAGGTTCAAAGTAATTGACGATTTTGAGTCTGAAAGAAACGTGTGATGACCGTTGCTCTAGACTTATCCTGTCCAACCACATTCGCTACACATCTGCGAAAAGCGGCTGTCAGATTCGTTACGTCATTTCGCACGGAACAACCCGGACACCATTAAAAAGATTTCCGTGGAATTTTATATTTTGAAATTTATATAAAAAATCTTAATGACCAGATTAAAGTTCTGATAAAATCTGACAACATTAACATGATCTACATGAAGATTTACGTAAATTTATGTTAACATATCGCTGAATTTTTCTTGGATTTAGAAGATCTTCAAAAATAAGCTAAGGAAAAAAGTATATAAAAAGTGCGACAAACTTTTTTTCCCCCGAAATCGTAATATTTAGGAGATTTTTACAAGAAAATAGCAATCAGAGAAGCCAAAGAAATAGTTGACGACCTAAACATAATATGGCACCACACAGAAATGATTAGAGTGATGGGTAATTAAGGTAAAAATGCATACAGACAGTATGATCTGTGGTCAGACGTATGAGAATTGAGACATTACGCACCGCATTAACTGTCAGCATCTGCCTAGCCGTATGGTATGTATGTAATGATTCATGAACAAGCAAGACTGACATTTTACGAATGTTAGTACAACACATACAAGCAAAAGTGGATGTGAAGAGTTACGAATTAGTTATAATAACTTTTTTTAAGCAGGTACGTATAATTCTTAGAAACAGGTCAGTAAAAATGCAGTATACAAAACAGGATGCAGCTTTCCAAACTTACATTTCCTGCCTTCTTAAACGCTAAAGATGAATGTGAGATCTGCAGTTCTCATGACAGTAGTTATAAAATCTTTTTCCTTTGAATTTGTTTGGTATGATTGGATAGCTTTCATGAAGATTCATATGCAACTTATATCATGTGCTTATCCATCTGTCACAGGCACCTTGGATGATGGACACAAGAAAATGTAGGAAGTCAACTGCCTGTACAGCCTGTGTTCATACCACAGATACATCGAACATTTGGCACTGAATTTGAGCGGAAGCTGTAAATGTCTCATAAAATATTTTGCACAACATATAACCGTTGTCAGAAGAATACCGCATGTATAATGTATAATGCGAAATGTAATCAATGTATCTTTAATGGTGAATATAATATTAAAGTGGGTTATAAAGGTAAACTGGTAAGGCTATTGTGCATTGCTTTGCCCACTGACGGAACACTTTGGTCTCATTTGACTACCAATGTGATTTTAAGACAACCTGTTCTGACTGCCTGCTGTTGCTGTCTTGGTCTGTGGCTGGTGATATTGCAGTAATGCTTCGATTTTCAACAGCTGTTGTAAATCTGTAACAAAGATAATGAGTAAGATTGCAGAGTCTGCCTGTCTGGTGGCATGTGGCGACAGCACACAGAGAAAACTGCGACCAGAGTGAGCACAAATATAACTAAATAAATAAAAAAGGGCGAGGAAAATAAAAAATAAACATAAAAACAGGCAACTATTCCTAATCTAACTGAGGAAGGAGACTTGCTGTCCATCAGTTCCACAGTTAAACCATTCCTGCAAATGAAAGGCAGAACTAAGACATGAAAATTGTGTCTTAGAAGTTTTAACTGCAAGTGTGCTTATGCTAGCGTGTTTGGCGTCTTGGCTGAGGGCCTGCACGTGTTCATAATCAGGACTGTTGTTGCTGGCAGGGGAAGTCTGCAACTGCAATTAGTTCCTTTTCTTCTTTTTTTTTCCTATCTTTCTTTATTTATTACTTAATCTGGCTTCTTCTACCTACTCATTGCACGTGCAGAGGATTACTGTTGCCCTAAATTATGCTCAATGACACGCACACACACACACACACACACACACAATCGGTAGGACAACTCTAGACGAGGGATCGGCCTGTCGCAGTGAGCTCAACCTGATAACACACAACTTTCACAAGACACAGAAATCCACCCCCCTGGCGGTATTCGAACCCGCAATCCCAGCAACCGAGCGGCCTCAGACCCACGCCTTAGATCAGTGATTTTCAAATGATGGTACGCGGACGGCCGCCTGGTGTTACGTGAAGACATTCTGGAATTGTTTGGTACGCGGACGGCCGCCTGGTGTTACGTGAAGACATTCTGGAATTGTTT
>JGI24697J35500_11274806_pt1 | contig 10026 bp, 8 predicted proteins | sample TergutMp193P1_FD_35500 | JGI IMG/M metagenome (IMG submission 35500) | reverse complement strand
AAAAGCCACTACGTCATGGCGGGTTTCTTTTTCAATTTCATAAATGCGGTCGATGTTGAACGATGCATTTTGCCAAAGCTTCTCCACATCTTCCGCTGGAATATGGCCTAATTGGGACCAAGCTTCACAAGCTAAAATCTCCACTTTCAAATAGGCATCAAACTTATTTTGTTCTGTCCAAATAGCCGCCATTTCAGGACGTGAATAACGTTCAATCATTTCCTCACCAATCCTTCGCTTAGAATTCTTCCTTACTATTGTAAACCAAATTCCAAAATATAACAAGATTCGCAAAGAAAAGTCATTATTAATTACGATTCACGGCGATTGGCGACGTGTTGTTCCATCAGTTCAAGCATTCGTTCCATTCTTTTTTTCGAGCCGCGATTATAAAAGAAGCTCACGATTTTATAATTCAAGTCTTGGCGCTTATCGGCCGCATCATAAACTTCTTCATAAGTCACTTCTACTTGCCCATTTTCCAGCGCTTCGATTTCATAGATAACTTTATTGAAGCCGCGAGCTGTTTTAAACTCAATTTCATAAACACGAGGTTTAATAATACGCGTAAACGTCGCAATGGAACTTCCTTCTTTGCCCATTCTGTTCGTTAAATTTTTTCTGTAGCTGTAGCCCGTTTTAATATCGTTCTCATTGATTTTTTTCCCCGTCGCTTGCTCCACATCGGCCTTTGCTGACTCTAGCATCAAGCCGTACACTTCCTCTGCGCTTGCGTTCATTATTCTGCTTACTTTCATGGTTGAAGCCTCCTTTAATGATTAGTTTTGGTAAAACCACCAACATCCATTCTAACATTTGAAGCGTTAAGAAAAAAGTGATAATCTCAAGACGAGATTATCACTTTAAAAGCGTTGACTATTCTACTTCAGCCTCACGGTTAGAAAGAATAACGAATGGGATGTAGTAGAAGATTGATAATACTAAAGTTACAGCTGCGATAATTGTTGCTCCCCAGTCACCACCAGAAGCTAAGAATGCAGAGATTACCGGTGGAGTTGTCCAAGGTCCTGCGAACCATAATAGTCCAGCGAAAGGAACAACTGCTGTAAAGAACCAAGCGATGAAGATATTAAGAGCCGGTCCAAAGATGAATGGAATCGCGAAGATTGGGTTAAGTACGATTGGCAAACCGTAGATAACAGGTTCGTTGATTTGGAATACGCCTGGTACGAATGCCATTTTAGCAAGCATGCGATCAGAAGCTTTGCGCCCAAGAATCAAGATAGCGATCAATAATGCTAATGTAGAACCTGAACCACCATGCATACCGTAAACGTCTAAGAAGTTACGAGTTAAAACGTGAACTGGCTCTAAACCTTGCATTACTAACTCTTGGTTTTCAGATAGAGCTGGACCGTACATTAAAGTTAATGCCGGCTCGATGATCATCATCCCGTGTAAACCGAAGAACCATAATAATTGAGAGAACACTAATAAGAAGATTAATGTTGCTGGAGATTGTCCTAAGCGCACAAGCGGTTGTTGAAGCGCGTAGTTAATCCATTGACCCATTGGCATTCCAACGAAGTCTAAGAAGAATACAGCGACAGCACCGAATACGATTAGCGTAATTCCAGTTGGGATGATCGCTGAGAATGACTTAGAAACAGCTGGCGGCACAGTATCAGGCATTTTAATAACCCATCCGCGACGCTTAACCCATGCAAACAACTCAGCTGCAAGCAAAGCAACGATTAAACCAGCGAATACCGCTTGTGAGTTGAATGAGTTCCAAGAAAGAGTTCCCCAAGCAAAGTTATCATCAATAACGACACCTTGTGGCAACGTTACTAAATAAGCTGCGATAGCTGCGATACCACCAGCAAGTGGATCTTCACCTAAGTTACGAGTTAAGTTATAGGCAATAGTGAACGTTGAGAACAATACAGACATGGCAATCGTTGCCCACCAGATTTGTCCAACAACAGGAAGTAAAGTCGCATCCATGAAAGGCTGTACAGTATTTGCATACCAAGCCATACGGTTAAGCTGCTCACCTAAAAGTGTGTTAGCTCCGAATAATACGTTTGAAAACATTGCAGCTAGAGCCCCTACTAGTGCAATTGGCATCGTGGCGATGAAACCATCTTTAATGGCCGCCAAGTGACGCTGCGTACCAATTTTGTGAGCCAATGGAAGGAAATATTTTTCCATAAAGGCTGTCATTTTATCCATCTTCTGTTCCTCCTAAATAATACTTTTATAAATTGATTATTAACTAAATCGCTTACAGGTAGAATAATATCATGTATATACAACAAAGTCAATCTTTTATCTATTGTTTTTTTTCAAAAAGCTAGATTTATTAAATTTTTGACAAACCTCGTTGTCGAAATGTATATACTTTTACAATCCAATGAAAAAAATGACTGATTTCCATAAGAAAACAGTCATTTTGTATTAGTCGGTAGCATAAGGCAATTTAATATTCATGCAAAAGCCCCGCTCCGTATTAAAAGCTTCCGTAGCACCGTGATGAGCCTCAATAATAGTCCGCACAATAGCAAGCCCTAGTCCCGATTGACCTTTATCCCCTTTAAAAAAGCGGTCAAATAGTTGAGGGAGAGCTTTCTCGGGTACCGGAGGGCCATCATTGGAAATCCGAATATGCAAATAACCATTTTCCACCAAAGTTTTAATGGCAATTTCTTGTTTGGCATAACGCACTGCATTCGTTATGACATTTGAAAGCGCTCGGATCATTTTATCGTCGTCCATACTTACTTCAACGGATTTGTCCAAGTTCAAAATAAAGTTCAGTCCCTTTTCTTGGACTAAAGGACGCATTTTATGATAGAAGCCCGTAAAAAACTCGTTGGACTCCAACGTTTGAAACTGGTAGCGGTCAATTGAAGCGTCTTCTAATTTAGAAAGATATAAAATGTCTTCTACCATAAGACGCAGCGACTCGCTTTCCGATAAAATCACGTCCGCTGCCTCATCGACTTCAAAAATGCCATCTTTCAGCCCTTCTGCATAGCCTCGGATGCTCATTAAAGGTGTTTTCAGCTCATGGGACGTATTCTCGAAGAAAGCTTTTCGCCGGCGGTCATTGCTTAATATGTCATCTGCCATAACGACTAAGCTTTCGTCCAAGTCTTGGATCTCATCGCCTGTAAAGATCGTTTTTTCCAACGTCGTCAATTTTGAGCGGAAATCCTTCACTTTATCGGTCAAATCAATAATCGGCGTCGCAATATTTCGCTGAGCATATAAGCCAAAGACAGTAGCGATCAGCATACTCACTAAAGAAGTAATGAACAAAACCGTCAAGTTAATTTGATTGAACATATTCAACGCGTTTCGATCGATAAATAAAACAATCGTCCAAACGCCATAATCATTTTGCGCTTGCCCCGTTACAAAGTAGTAGCGTTGGCTCATCCATGCCTCGTCGCTAAACTGATTCAAAATTTGTTGGGTCCGCTCTTCACTCACTGTAGAAGAACCAACGCCGTGCTGCGTCCAAGCCACTAAATCCGTCTGCACTAATTTTAAAATATCCTCTTTGAAATAACTTCCGTCCACTCGATAATCGGCATGGGTCTCAATAGTTGCTTGCAGATGCTCTAACGTCGCATTCATGCTCTCTTTGAGACGATAGAGCAGATATTGGTTGGAATAAGCCGTAAACAAAACGAAGGATGTGGAAATCGTAATAAAAACAATCATCAAGTAGCTAAGGAAAAGTTTACGATCAAGTTTGAGCCCCGAGCGGCGTCTTTTACGCATTGTCATCAATACGGTATCCATAACCCCATACCGTCGTAATTTCCGCAGCCGATCCCGCATTCTTTAATTTCTTGCGCAGACGCTTTACTAAATCGTCAATCATGCGGGATTCACCTACATAATCGTAACCCCAAATATTTTGGATTAAGTTTTCCCGCGTAAAAGAAATGTTTTTATTTTTAACGAGATAAAACAAAAGCATATATTCATTGTTCGTTAAAGAAAGCTCATTCTCATTGACTTGGCAAACCCTCTTGGAATCGTCAATTTTCAAATCTTCTACTTGATAAAACATCAACTCTTGAGGCGCTGCCGCGACAGGATCGATTCTTCGGAAAATAATTTTTAGGCGGACTAAAAGCTCCCTCGGACTGAACGGTTTCGATAAATAGTCATCTGCCCCTAATTCTAAGCCGATGATGCGGTCCACGGCTTCATCCTTTGCAGATACAAATATAATCGGAACTTCGCTAAACATTCTAATCTTCTTACATAAATCTAAACCATCCATCGTGCCCGGCATCATAATGTCAAGAACTAAGGCATCAGGCACCGAGACGTTAAAAGCCTCTAATACGCCATCTGCGCTTTCAAAGGGCGTCACCTTGTACCCTTCTTTTTCTAAATATCTAACCATTAACTGACGAATATTCGCATCATCATCGATCACAAAAATATGCTTCATCATTTCCCATTTCACCTCTGCAACCACTTTTCTATAAGTTCAGGAAATTTTATCTAAGTTTTTATACAATAAGCATGATAAATACGCGTGTTTATTACAATATAGACAAAAAAACCAATCTATAGACATTATACCCAAAATAACCGGTCTTAACAAGCACCAAAATTTACATAAACGAGCGAAAAACCACTTCCTTTAAGTAAATTATGTGAGAATCCCGAAAGATGCGCACCGTCCCAAAGTTTAAAACGCATTTATGAAGGTTTGCAAAAAAGCTGGCAGCTCTAAATAGCCAATAGACGCTAAAAATGCCACAATGGCTACAATTACCGCTAAAAAGATAAACGTCCGCGTTACAACCGAAAAAATAAGCTTAGCCAAAAACGCAATGATCAACCCAGCAATAAGCCCATATAATAAACCATTGATCATCACATACTCCTGGAACGTCTGGCTAAAAAAATATAAGACGATAATAAAAATAATATAATACCACTTTTTCATAAAAATCACCTCGTGAGAATAGTTATCTTAATTTTAACCCACACGAGGCAAATACTCAATAACAATAGGATAATTTATCCAATATTCAATAATCACTCCCTTTTAGTCTTTCCCACTCTTAATCTCCTCATGCAAAAAAGCCAACGCAAGGTTGACTTTCTTAAAATTAAAGCAATTCTTTCATTAAAATTGTTTGGTCTCGGTCAGGCCCTACGCTGAAAATAGCGATAGAGGCGCCAACTAATTCTTGAATGCGCGTTAAATAATTTTGAGCTGCTACTGGAAGCTCTTCGAAAGACGTTACGCTTGTAATATCTTCTTGCCATCCAGGCATTTCCTCATATACGGGCTCGCAGCGCTCAAATTCTCTAATCGTAGACGGAACAAACTTAATTTCTTTTCCATCTAATTTATATGCAGTACAAAGCTTAAGCGTTTCGAGTCCTGACAATACGTCAAGCAAATTAACAGAAATGCCCGTTAAGCCACTTACACGACGAGTATGGGATACAACGACGCTATCGAACCAGCCAATACGGCGAGCTCGTCCTGTGACGGTTCCATACTCGCGGCCGATTTCACGGATGCGATCTGCAATAGCTCCTTCAATTTCAGTTGGAAAGGCTCCTTCTCCAACACGAGTAGAATAAGCTTTGACAACGCCGATGACTTCTTCGATCTTTGTCGGTCCTACGCCCAGTCCTGTCGTTACGGCGCCAGCTGATGGATTAGAAGACGTAACGAACGGATAAGTCCCGTGATCGATATCAAGCATGACTCCTTGAGCGCCTTCAAATAGAACTTTTTTATTAGCATTGAAAGCTTCGTCCAATTCATAAGAAGTATCTGTAATATAAGGACGAAGTTGTTCAGCTAATTTCGAGAAACGATTAAAAATCTCTTCAAATTCAAACGTTTGCTTCCCGTGACGGGCAAGTAAACGATTTTTTGCTTCGATATTTTCTTTCAAACGCTCAGCAAAAATCTCTTTATCCAGCATTTCACCCATGCGAATCCCGAAGCGAGCATATTTATCTGCATAGCAAGGCCCAATTCCACGCTTTGTCGTTCCGACTTTTTGATCGCCCTTCAATTCTTCTTGTAATCCGTCGATTTCAATATGATAAGGAAACAGAACGTGAGCGCGGTTGGAAACGCGAATATGATCAGTTGAAACCCCTTCGTTGTTTAAATAATTCATTTCTTCTAAAAGCGATACTGGGTCAATAACCATTCCATTGCCTAAAATAACTTTTTCCGCACTGAAAATTCCTGATGGAATCAATCTCAACTTAAATTGTTTTCCTTGGAACTCAATCGTATGCCCCGCATTATTGCCGCCTTGGTAACGAGCTACAATATCCGCTCGCTGCGCTAAATAATCCGTAATCTTGCCTTTACCTTCGTCTCCCCATTGCGTTCCAACTACTACTACTGTCTTTGTCATCGTTCTTTCCCACCTTATCTTTTTATACAATTCTTATTATAACCTAAAATTTTTCATTTTATTCGGTAAAACAACAAAATCTTGTTCTATTTTTTGAAACGTTTAAATTATAATTGTCAGCTGCCTAATAGCGGTTCAGAATTTCTCTCGCTACCCAGATGCCACTAGCACCAGCTTGAGCCAGTCCTCGAGTCATTCCTGCACCGTCTCCACCAACAAATAGTCCTTTAACCTTCGTCTCAAACTGCTTATTGATTTCAGGGCGCGCCGAATAGAATTTTGCCTCAACGCCATAAAATAACGTATGCTCCGATGCAATCCCAGGCGTGACATGATTCAGCGCTTCTGTCATTTCAATTAGAGACTTCATCGTGTTATAAGGAAGCACTAATCCTAAATCTCCTGGAACGGCCTCTTTTAAAGTAGGCTCTAAAAAACCTTCTTTCATTCGTTTATCTGTTGTTCGCCGTCCCTTTAATATGTCGCCATATTTTTGAACAATGATGGAACCAGTAGACAATTTATTAGCTAAGCTCGATACCGCATGAGCAAATTCATTCGGTTCGCTAAAAGGCTCTTCAAACGTATGTGACACTAAAAGCGCAAAATTTGTATTCTTGCTTCCGCGCTTCGGATCTTTGTAGGCATGACCATTAGCTAGCATCGTTCCCGAATGGTTTTCTACTACTACATGGCCAGAAGGATTAGAACAAAAAGTTCTAACTACTGTTCCTACGCTTGTACGGTAAATAAATTTACCTTCATAAAGATGCTTATTAATTTCTTGCATTACAATATCCGACGTTTCTACCCGGACCCCAATATCCACTTGCAAGTTTTTCATTAAAATGCCTTGCTTATGCATAATTTCCTTTAGCCAAATAGAACCATCGCGCCCTGGTGCAATAAATACTTGATTAGCAATCAAGCTTTCCCCGTTTGCCAAAACGACACCTTTAACACTTTTCTCTTCTACGATAATGTCTTTTACTTCTGTTCTAAATAAATAATCAACTTTGTCTTTCATACTTTCGTATATGCTTTTAAGAATTTCCAGGTTTTGCTCCGTTCCTAAATGGCGCACCCGCGAGCGAAGTAATTTAAGCCCTACTGCATATCCTCTTCGCTCGATATCAAGAACTTGTTCTGTCGTTGGATCTGTAATTTCTAAAGTTGCTCCATGTTCAATATTAATGCTGTCTACATACTTAATCAAATTTTCTACTTGATCATTAGTTAAGTAATCTGTCATCCATCCTCCGAACTCATGGGTAATATTGAACTTACCATCCGAGTAAGCTCCTGCCCCCCCGAATCCATTCGTAATGGAACATGCCGGATGGCATCCTGCGACATTGTCTTTTACGACTGGGCATTTAGATAATTTTCCTTCTAAAATAGGACAACGGCGCCGATAAATATCTAATCCTTTATCAATCAAAGCAATTTTCAAATGGTTATTTTTTTTCATGAGTTCATAAGCAGCAAAAATTCCAGCTGGACCAGCCCCCACAACGATTACATCATAATTATTCATCTCTTATCCCTCACTTCTGGTATATACCAAAGAAAAAGAGCAGCCTATTCTCTAACGAAAATAGACTGCTCTTCCACCATCTGATATATTAAGTTTTGATTTAATTGCGACAATTTTATCAAACTCATAGCTTCACCTGTTAACTTATTTTAGCAATACTTTTTTAGTATATCAAATTTTGGAAAAATTGCAAGAGCTTATTTTATTTTTCTTGCTGATATTGATTAGCCGCTTTAATAAATTCTCTAAATAATGGTTGTGGACGTTGTGGGCGAGAGACAAATTCCGGATGAAATTGTCCAGCTACGAACCAACGATGATTAGGCACTTCTAAAATTTCAACAAGTCCAGTTTGAGGATTTGTTCCCGAAAATACAAGGCCTGCCTCTTCTAAGATTGCTTTATACTTATTATTGAACTCATATCGGTGACGATGGCGTTCTTTTACGTGAGCGGATTGATAAGCCTCGTATGCTTTAGTTCCTTCTTTTAAATAGCAATCATATAAGCCTAATCTTAAAGTACCACCCATATCAATTCCAGCATATTGATCTGGTAAGTAATCGATAATAGCATGAGGCGTTTTAGGATCAAACTCTGTTGTATTGGCATCTTGTAAATTCGCCACATTACGAGCATATTCAATGGCCGCTACTTGCATGCCTAAGCAAATTCCAAAGTAAGGAATATTATTTTCACGAGCGTATTGGCAAGCTAGCAATTTGCCTTCAAAGCCTCTATCCCCAAAACCACCTGGTACTAAAATACCATCTACATCTTTGAAAAGACTATCGACTTCTTCTGGAGTAACATTTTCTGAATTGATCCAGTCAATTTTAATTTTCTTCCCGATAGAGAATCCTGCATGTTTTAATGCTTCTACTACAGAAATATAAGCATCTTGTAACGATACATATTTTCCTACGAGCGCAATCTTTATTTCACCGTCTAAATTTCTAACAGTATCAATCAATTCTTGCCATTCAGACATTTGGGCTTGTGGTGCTTCAATCCCAAAATGCTTCAATACTAAGTCATCTAATCCCTGGGCTTGCAAATGCATCGGTACCTCATATAATACGTCAGCATCAATCGCTTGAATAACAGCTTCTTTTGAAACGTTGCAAAACAGAGAAATTTTTTCACGTACATTTTCCTCAATATCAACTTCCGTGCGCAAAACAATCACATCGGGTTGAATGCCTAATGACAGCAATTCTTTAACACTATGCTGCGTCGGCTTTGTTTTAATTTCTCCAGCAGCATTTAAATAAGGAACAAGAGTGTTATGAATATAAAGAGTATTGCTATAACCAAAATCTTTACGAGCTTGGCGAATAGCTTCTAAAAATGGCAACGACTCAATATCTCCAATAGTACCGCCAATTTCTGTAATGATAACATCTGCTCCACTGTCTTCTGCTGCAGCTTCTAATTTAGACTTGATTTCATTAGTCACGTGAGGAATAACTTGAACGGTAGCACCTAAATACTCACCACGACGCTCTTTAGAGATAACGTTCGAATAAACACGGCCCATAGTGATATTCGAATTCTGAGACAAATTTTCATCGATGAAACGTTCATAGTGTCCAAGGTCTAAATCCGTCTCAGCACCATCATCTGTAACAAATACTTCACCGTGCTGGTAAGGACTCATTGTACCAGGATCAACATTGATATATGGATCAAATTTTTGCATAAAAACTTTTAACCCTCTATTTTTTAGTAGACGGCCTAATGAAGATGCTGTAATCCCTTTACCTAAAGACGATACAACTCCACCTGTGACAAAGATATATTTAGTCATCGTTGATTCCTCCTGATACTGATTGATATTTATTATGCCCAAAAACAAAAAAATTGCTCTCCAAATGGAGAGCAATTTTTAGAGCTCTTAAGATATATTAACAGAAATATATAAACTTTACAACATATTTTCTTAAAAATCGACATATTTATCTTCATAAAAATAGCCATCCTACTGGATGGCTATTTTTTTCGCCTAGCATCGTCCTATTCTTGCGCTATCGCACTACCATCGGCGCTGAAGAACTTAACTGCTGTGTTCGGGATGGGAACAGGTGTGACCTCTTCGCT
>JGI24697J35500_11274807_pt1 | contig 10042 bp, 9 predicted proteins | sample TergutMp193P1_FD_35500 | JGI IMG/M metagenome (IMG submission 35500) | reverse complement strand
ATGTGTGTGTACACATATACATATATATGTATTATGGAGGTATGTACATACATACATACATACATACAAACATGTGTGTGTGTGTGTGTGTGTGTATATATATACACACACACACACACATACACAAAATACATGTATGTAATTATGTATGTACATATGTACATACTTAGGCATGTATGTATTGTGGCAGTGAAATCATTGAAATATACACAGAAGTATACCAAGGGGATCAAAATATGTTAATGAAGTCTTGAGGTAATCGGTTGTGTCAATACAGAATGAATTTCTGTCTGACTTCCTGACAAAAGCCCAGTACATTCTGTCACTGTGAATTTTTCATGACTCATAAAATAAAAACCACCCAAAATTAAGTAACATGTGTCATTTTTATACTTGTCTTGAAAGTAGATGCCCACACATGAGAAACATTACCAGATGTATGCATACCTCTTCCAGCATTTCCCCTCCAAACCAATAGAACATCCCTAGCTCAACAAGTGCAGACATGAGTGAGACAAAGAACTTCACAAACTTGGTGCTCTCAGTGTGAATTGGAATCTGAAATACACAGTATAATACATGCAAATGTACCTACAAGTGTAACATTGGGTCTATGTAATGGTATCTGTCTACCTCGAACTGTGATGGGAGGGAAAGAAATAACTACAGTACAGTTGCCGCTATAACTAAGCATAACATCTGGGAGCTATAAAGATAAGATGTAGTTAAGCATCACATATTTATTAACTTTGGCATTTGGCACTACATAGATGGCACTACATAGATAGCCAGTCAACATCATACACTGACTACTTACCAACAGGCAAAGGACTCATACTATGCACTGAGTGAACCCCAGAACCACCCTGGATGTGGTGGCAAAGAGAATCTCTGCCATCTCAGGAATTACACACTGGTCAGCCAGATCACAGATTGTCATTTTACTAACTGAGCTGTATAAGCATACTAACAGTGGAAAGTGATAACGTGATCAACAAAGTTCACCATTTGTGGATCACTAATACATTTATTGTGTAAATATTACATTCATTTATTCATTCATTCATTTACATTCTATGGATCCTCACATGGTTACAGAACCCTATGGATATAGAAATAGTCAACAGACAGTACACATAAATATGCATAAATAATAATTTTAATCAATAACAAATAATCAGTATTAAATACTTGCTTATAATTATCAATTGTTATAAACATACACACACACACAAACACACACACACACACACATATATATATGTAAGCATTATGAAGTATTTGACAATTTGTGATTACCAGCATTAATATGTTATGTGAGATGAAAGTCTATAAATTATATATAAAGATCTAAAATATTATATTATTTATAAATGTAAAATAGTTATAGTAAAATAAAACAATTGTAAAGAAAATAACTTATGTGAGACCAAATACTTAATTGTTGTTGCAATTACAATATTAATCAATGGAATAAAAAGAATTAGAAAGAAGTAATCTCTTTAAGGCAGGTCTAAATAATTCAGTCTTATTAGGCAAGCTTTCTATACTAGACGGAAGATGATTGAATACCTTAATTGCAGAATAGTAGGTTCCCCTTTGAAATGTTGACAGATTTGTCATTGCAGGGTGAAGATTAGTGCTATATCTATTACTAACGCTATTCATCTCTTGATTTGATTTAAACTGATCTTCTTTTTTTACGACAAATAATAATAGGGAAAATATATACTGTGAGTAAAAAGGTAAAATGTTTGGGTTTTTAAAAGGTTCCCTACAAGAGTCTATATTTCTTTAATTTATAGTAATTCTTATTATTCTTTTTTGGGTCCCAAAAATATTAATACTGTAGGGCGAGTTACCCCCCAAAATTATACCATAAGTCATAATAGAATGTGCATAGGAAATACAGATCAACCGTAAAGGTTTCTTGTGATATGATACCTTTTACATTTCTTACTGCATACAAGGCAGAGCTCGATTTAGACATTAATCAACAATGTGATTTCTCCATGATAATATTTCACCAATAATTAGACCATGAAACTTAGTGCTTGAAACATTAATAATGTACTTATTATTATGACTGATATTTAGGTTAATTTCCTATCCATTTTTAGTCCTACATTGAACATAATGAGTTTTTTTTTAAGTTTAATGATGGCAAGTTATAACCATTCAGTTATATCTACAAATACTTTATTTGTGTTAATTTTAAATATTTAGGGCTTGGATAATTTACAATTATACTAGTTTCAACAGCACGTAGGACATGTTTAGCATTCTTAGTCATTATTTCAGGCAATCATTTATATAAAAAAGAAAAAATAATGGACCAAGAATAGAACCTTGTGGAACTCCATGCTTGACCTTCTGCCATCTGCAGAAGGGACTATTATGAGTATTGCTGTTATATATTAATACTCCCTGATATCTTTCTTTAAGGTAGGGTTTTATAAATGTGTTAAATTTGTCTACTATTCCATTGAATTCCAGTCTAGACAATAAAATATTATGAGTGACACAGTGGAAGGCTTTCTCTAAGTCACAGAATATGCCACCAACAGTTAGTTTATCATTCATAGCCAATACAATTTCATTACTTAACTCATAAGAGGCATTTTCTGTGAAGATTTACTCCTAAACCCATATTTTTAATTTAAAAGGACATTATTTTTATTTACCTGTTGATAAACTATTGCATATATAACCTTTTAAAAAACTTTGGAGAAAGAAGTTAATAAAGATATAGGTCTAAAGTTACAAATATCAAATCTATTACCATTTTTAATACTGGTTTTACTATTGAAGATTTTAATCTGGTTAGAAAGATACTTGAGGAAAGGGATTTATTACATATTTATGTTAAGGGAGAACTAATAATAGTAGTGCTCAATTGTAAAATTTTGACAGAGATTTCATCACATCAATGATAATTTTTTGTTTTTAAGGATTTAATAATTTTTGCAGTCTCATAAGTTGACGTGTAATTAAATTTAATGTTTGGGAAAAGGTGCTAAAAAACTGAAGTATATAATTTAGTGGATTATTATTGTTGTTGAACTGCCTTAAATAAGAGTCAAGAATGTAATAATGTGCAGGTTGGATGGGTCTAATGGACACCTCAAGGGTCGCAATAGATGAGAATGGGGTAATAAAGGAATCATGACTGACAGGGGTAAAGTGCATGAAACCAAACCTGTTCCAGTGCCCTTTGCCATTAACAATGATGGTTTCAAAACTGTACGGAACATATCTGCAAACAGCCACACTTGCTTACTTGGCACCAACCATTAAACTCACCAGTGACATTTGAAAGCCTATAACACAGAAGGCCATCATGCTACCAAGAAGTTGCATTAACATGACTGGTTTCAGAAATGCTTCCAACTTTTTCACAAAGCTGAAATATACAAATAGCTTATGTTACAATTTAATCAACATCAGAAATAGTCAAATTTATGCGTAAATCATGAATGGAATGCACTAACACTTCGTGCCTTCAGTTTGAAAAACTTTTTTAAGTGCAGAGTGGTGGACTCAACACAGCAGATTAGAAGAACTGTAAGGAAGAGAGAACAGGCTTTTCCCTTAATCAGAGGTAAACCTGGAGTTATTCCTGTACTTAATGAAGAAACAGATCATGAAGAAATATGGGGAAATGGAAATAGGGCTTCAGACATTTATATAACCTTGGCACTAGTTGGATGTGAGCAGTCAGCATCTTGTCCAAGCCATGTTTGCCTAACACAGGAGACCCCAGTACCCATTTTGTAGAACGCTAGTTGGGCCCCACTGTCAGTCTGGATGTTCTGGAGAACAGAAAAATCTATTGCCCTATGCCTGGAATCACACCCCAGATCCGCAGTTGCTTAGCCCATAGCATAGTGACTATAATGACTGCATTCTCCCAAGTCCTCCCATATCGAGTGGGAGAGGAAATTCCATTCAGAGTGTGAAATTTCTCTAGTATTCCTTACCTCTTGACTGGAAAATATATTTGCATTTCCAAAATCATATTTCTTTATTTTATACGTGGCCATATTTGACATTAAGGACAACCCACAATTTTTGGGTTCAATAGGATTCATTCAAAATAGTATAAATTTTAGTTTTGTCACTGCTGCCCTTTATGTTGCATCAGACACTACAAATGAACTTTGCTTTCTGTCAGATATTTACTTGCAATAGCTCCATGCATATGAAGTAAAATTTTCATTTTCCTCACTCTGGATTCTGACACACACATATACTATTTAATAGAACAGTGACAGCAAGTTACTTACCAAGACTGGTGTTTTATATTTGCCATATATATAATGTATTCCGTATCTAGATATACACTATCATCTTCACTAATACACCAGCCTTCCTCACTGTTGACTGATTTTCATCACATAATCAGCTCAGAATAATATAAACAATCATAAAGGTTTATATTGTGGTCATCTGGTATATGACAGCGTGTAGTCTGGTTATTGGTTATTAACATTTCAGGGAAACCTGCTGCCTATATCACTCGACTCTGAAAATATGGAGACTGCATGTTCTCCCAAAATATTAGTAATCACCTACCAGAATACACTGCATCATAACGCCCATTACATGATGTCACAACACAGAAGACCAAAATATAAAACTTCAGTGTGATAAAAACCTAAAATCTCAATTGTAAACACTTTCAGTTTTTGTGTCTTATTGTGGCAATATAACCTGTATGTGTAACTATAGAGTTGCTTATGTCAGTTCTATAAATTGTGCGTGTAGTGGCATGTTTAGCAGTTGTTGGTAGCAATGAATGAAAAACTATTTTGAATGTATTTTATATACATGGGTCCATGCATCGTGAATCAAATTTAATAACTGTCCAACAAGATGCGACTTATTAAGTTTATTATATTTCTGTAGGCAGCTCTACATGTTTCGGGAGTTGACACTGATCATCAGGAGCTCATACAACTGAATTACAGCTTCTGGTATTGATTAACCGGATCTACTACCATCCGCTCTTGTTGTTGAGTTAGAACTCAGCAACGGGAGCAGATGGTAGTAGAGCCAGTTAATCAATACCAGAAGCTGTAATTACAGTTGTACGAGCTCCTGATGATGGGTGTCAACACCCAAAATATGTAGAGCTGCGTACAGAAATATAATAAACTTAATAAGTCGCATCTTGTTTGACAGTTATTAAATTTAAAATATTAAATTTGTTTTGAATGTGTTTAAGTATATTGAAATAAAAATCTCAACAAAAGTATAAGTTGGGTTGTGAGTGGAAACAGCTGAACAAGCTCTTGGTGAGAACTTTGTTTATATAAGAGCAAATGCAGACCAGATTCAGTAATAATAATATTACATGAAGTAAGCTGGTCATGTACTTAAGTTGAGGTCTTAAATGTATTTAATGATCTGTATTATCTCACTGCACTCTATGTTCCATGATATAGCAGCACTAATCCTTATATCGCACAGACTACAGATTATGGCCTAGCCTCACCTCAGAATGGCTTGGTGATGCTGGATGCATTTATTGAGAATGTTCTGCATCTCCTCTTCCTCATTCTGCTCCATTAATACAGCCTGTATTGCCTTTCTATCATTTTTACCTCCTTCCCCTGCAGAATTATTACAATTAACAGAGTTAATTTTGAATTTACACATTCAGGGATATAAGATTAAAGTGGAGAAACTCTGCAAGAATCACACAAAGGAAGAAAGGAGGTACACATACTTTCCTGGTTATTGTACAGATGGACACTCAAGGGTTAATATTTAAAAGTTAGTTCCTCAGTTCTTAATCACATGTCAAACTTACCTGTCTTTCTTATTGCACAAAGTCCTCTTTACTGTTACACCATGTGTGGCAAAATCTGTTATACCATGCTGAGACATGGTGGATTATGCGGAATTTTAAGTTCTCACAGCAGTTTTGTTGAATATTCAAGTCATCTGGTCTGTTATGCCATGTAAACTGGTAACAATACACAGTAAAACATCCCAATAACCCAGAAGACCTGAATCTTCGTAAGTGATTAATTGCACATCCCACTGCAAGGAAGTTTATTACACAGACTTGCAGGCTATGTACTCAGATTATTCCATTATGTTCAGGAAACATTTGAATACGTTTTTAAAAATAGGTATTGTAGTCAATGAATGACTTTATAACTACTATTTTAAAAGTTTTCACTGTGAAATTAACGTCCCTGAAGATATTCTGTTTACAGTGTGATATAAAATAACAACTGTGGAAAAGTTCTATTGACACATACAGTGCTGGACACAAGAAAGACTGTATATTTTTCAAACAAAAATAAAATAGATGACATTGATTCTCAAGGAAAAGTCCACAGAAACTACCATAACACTTGGACAACTCCTGACGAACAATGACAGACAAACTACTAACCAAATTATCGCACTTCTCGAAATCATCCTGGGACAAAACTATTTTTCTTTTCAAGGCCAGATATACCAGCCAGACAAAAGGTGTGGCCATGGGCTCACGAATATCAGGAACCATAGCTGAAACATTTCTTCAGCAACTGGAAAAAGCCCACATAAAGCATCTCATAGACACCAAGAACTTAATCTTCTACACCAGATATGTAGATTACATTCTTATAGTCTATGACTCCACACATATCACACCCGAAAGAATACTACAATACACCAACACAATCCACAGCAACATCCAGCTCAACCCAGCACAAGAAACCAATGGCAATATCTGCTTCATGGACCTATCAATCACTAGAAAGCCAACTTGTCTGGAAATAGGCATATACCGCAAACCCACCTCAACTGACACCACCATCAACTTTCTCTCCAACCATCCACTCGAACACAAACTTGCAGCCTACCAATTCCTCATTAGAAGAATGCTCATCCTTCCTCTTAGAGAGGAACAACGACAGGAGGAATGGAAGTATATACTACAAACCTCATACAACAACAACCTTCCCGTGAACCTATTAATCAGACAAAAACAAAGAATACAACGCAGAACAACCCAACCTAAAACCCCAACAACTACTGGAACTGACACAAGATGGGAGACCTTCACATACACCTGTCCGAAAATAAGGAAAATCACCAACCTTTTCAAACACACCAATGTAAAAATAGCATTCAAATGCAACAACACGATCTCACAACTTGCTAAACTGGCCAAAAACACCTCCCCCCACCCCCCATGACAGAAGCGGAATCTACTTGCTATCATGTAACACTTGCAAACAATCATATGTGGGTCAAACTAGCAGGAGCCTCAGACTATGCTTCCAGGAGCATACATGATACATAAAATACAACAATCCGCAATCAGCACATGCTCAGCATATCCTTCACAACCAGCACGAGTATGGACCCATGGACAATACTATGACCCTCCTTAAGCCTCTCAATAACACCTCCCTACTAACACCCTATGAACAGTTCTTTATCCATTCCCTCCATAAAGAAGGGAAGCTCATCTCTGAACAAAACCCAGGTGAGCCTAACCCAGTACTCCAGTTAGCCATCGACCCTTCCCAACCCTCCATATGACCAAACTAGTTGAAAAACAGCCTCTATACAGTGCACACAACCTGCCTCCCGGCGTCCCAAGACTCCAGCCAGTACTTTAAAGTATGTAATGTTTTATTCTATAAAAAAACCCTCACTCACTGACCCACATAATCACATACTTTCTCCACATAACACCCGCCCACATACCGCCTGTAACCATTCTGAACTTATATTAAACAATACGTAACCAATAACCTCCAACCACGGCACACAAATTTCTAACATGATAATGCCTCCACACCACGCCCCCTCCCACGATACCTTAACCTGTGAATATTAGAACACAGGCCACAAGACACCGCATAAAACACACCCTACAGCGTGTCTAACACAGGATACCAACCATCACTTAACACAACAAAAAATTGATCACAATACAAACATTTTATTCTGACTTATCTTTTACAGTGCTGAAAACCATACACAGTAGTGTACAGCCTTGCACTCCTGAAGATGGGCACAATGGTGCCTGAAACATGTTGAGCCATTGGTTTATCAATAAATCATAATTGTTGCATCAAATTGGTCTAACAAATCATTTCATATTAAGGATGCACGGTCACACGAACATCAAAGTTAATGAATTATTTGTTGAATATTATTTAAGAGGTTTTTAGAAAGTATCTCATACGTAATTTAAAAATATATATATATATTACAGACTGACGACTCTACTATCATATGTATGATATTTGGACTAAATAAATACAATACAATACAAAGTTAGGTCTTTCGGATTTATCACCTATTTGGAGGGCGTACAACAGTTGAAGCTTGTAGGCAGTAAATCAACGATATTTCTTCAACATCCAGGGAACATTTGTCTTCACAATCCCTAGTTGGTTTGCATATTTATGCACATATTTCTTTGAACTGTGAAGACAGCTCATATACATGGCTTCAACTGACTTGTCATGAAATCATGGGCTTCCTGAATGTTTCTTTCCAGTAAACTTCCTGTTTCTTTATATACTTATCCAACCAGCAAACGTTTTCACGCACTAGTGGTCCATTAAACATTTAACAATAGTCATAATTCACACAGATCACCAAATCAAATTATTTTGCCACCCATAATGTGCAGTCATTTCCTTCTTGTCAGGATGTCATGGATTTGTATACCAGAATGTGAAAAAGGAAGTAAGAATTTACTTGGTTGCTTTTTTTATTGTATTGATAAGGTGTTCATGGCTATGGATGGACATGGCACTAAAGAAAAGGGCATGTTTAGCTTCACACCATGTCAGGTTATTATCCCAGAATCCACTGGATAGGGCGCTTACATCCACAGAATTATGACATGCAATCAAGACCTTCTTTATCACTAATGCTGGACATATCATCCCTGAATTCATGATGCTACTCATGAGTCAAATCAACACTCATATACTCTAAAAAAAAAACATACCTCCTGCATGTTCTTCTGAATGATGTACCACTGTCCACACACTACTGCCACCACTGCCAATTTTTTCTGACACACGAATGTCTTCCTGGAGTTCAAGTTGATTCATATCTGCTTCCATTGATTCTCTAGCGTTTTCACGCAAATGGATCAACACATATTGCAGTGCTTTAAAATGCCCAGAAGTGTGAATAAATACAGAAACAAAAAGCATATCCCAAGCAGGCATTCCAATAAAAATAGAAAATCCAATAAATGTCTCAAAAAAGTATGTCAGAATGAAATTAAGAACATTATGTTCCACATCATATGGATAATATGCAACAAATGGCAACTGCAGAATGACAGTTCTGTTGCTGTTAGATTTCACATCAGTACTGTCCTGTGAGTCATGTAGTTCTTCTGTATACTCCCCCAACATTTCTTTAATTGGATATAAAAGCCAGAATATTACTGTACTGATTGCCACATTGCTTCTTATGATAGTATAGAGCTTTGCTCTTGCTGCGTATCTATTCAAGATCATTGTCTGCTGTGATGTGGGCAGGTGGTAATCTGTGAAAAATTTGTTTTGCAGTTCATCAATAAGTTCTGAGGCTTCATCAGGTCTAATAAGTAAGTAAGCGTTCTTGAATGCAAGAAGGCTAGCGAATATAGTAATTAAAAGTAATTTTGCAAGGCGTTCTAGGTCAGTGATGTAGATGTAGGCATCACAAATTTGTGTTACATCACACAGAATCAGTGATATAATAGTTAAAATTGCAAATATTTTATGCAGTCTCCACTGAGGTGCATCCCACTTCCAGACACCCAGAATACGTAGTCTGTGGAGATTGGATTCAAGCAATTTGTTTGCCCCACAATGTTCCTCTACACCAAGGAATTTAATCATACTTGGTGACAGTAGCTCCATGTTTAAAACTAGAATTGGCAATTTATTGGTTCTCAGTTTCAAATGTTGCTTTTTATCTAAAAACCAAATTCCTACCAAACTCCAATAGACCTATGTAGACATCCAGAATTTGCAATGTAGATGTGTGCTAAGATTTCTACCAACCCGTTCGGACT
>JGI24697J35500_11274808_pt1 | contig 10047 bp, 4 predicted proteins | sample TergutMp193P1_FD_35500 | JGI IMG/M metagenome (IMG submission 35500) | reverse complement strand
GATACCTAGAGTACTGCACTATACATAAGAAAAGCCATGAATAGCTCAAATCACGCAGAGCTGTTGTTCTTATGTCGTCAATGTCCCTGTCATTTCAGAATACTGCCATTTCTTAGTGCTGACTTGAGACTGATAAGATGTAAGGACTACTATGCTTCATTAAAGATACTTACCTGTAAGTGTAAAAACAGACAACTCACTGGAGAAGGTACTGATAAAACCTGCCAAGTGGCACAGCTCGCTGCTTCGCCACGCTGAATCATGAATGAAGTAAACACCACGGTAGTGGGCATCCACCACAGCAATTATGAGCAAGTACGAGCCCATGAACAGGTCTCCAATAGCCAGATTTGTGATCAGGAATGAGTGCACCTAGCAAAACAAGAAATGAGTGTTGTATTTATACAGAAAACAAAAATGATTCTTTGAATGTTACAGAATGGTTCAGGTATCCACAATGAATTCTGATATTTACTGGTTTGTACATTACTTAAAAACAGTGGGAACTTCAAGTTTTGGAAATGAGTTCAGTGGTCCATAAACATATGTTCATGTCCTCTGTACAAAAAGCACATAAATGAATGCAAAATGGAGATGTAATGTGTCTGTTAGTCTGTATATTTAACCCTTTAAACGCCAAGTTAAATCCCATCTGCCATCTGCTGGCATTATTAGGAGCTCACCATATTCTCCACGTTGGCAGGATAAGGGTTAATCTTCAGAATTAAAGTACCTGAATCAAATTTTATATCAGAAGGCACTGCCTGGGAATTGTTCCCTTATTATAATTTTGGGCTGTACTTCAGAGATATGTGGGCCAGGTAGCTCAGTCGGTATAGTAACTGACTACGGGCTAGATGATCCGGGATTGAATTCCAGTGGGGATGAGATTTTCCGCCTGTCCAGATCGGCCCTGGGGTCCACCCAACCTCCTGTAAAATGGGTACCGGGTCTTTCCCGGGGGTAAAGTGCGGCCGGGGCGTGCTGCTGACCACTCACCCCCTTCTAGTATCGTGGTCATGGAACAGTAGAGCTATACCTCTACCCACCCTCTGGGACTCACCGGGCCAGTAACGGGATCACTTTACCTTTACTTTCAGGGATACAACATTCATCTCACATGATTCATATTTCGCTACCTCACCAAGGCACGTTAACCATTTGACGCCTAACGACCCATATATGGGTCGTACTGCACCGCTAACCTCCAAACGTTGCATTTTACATATTTATTCAACAAGTATAGGTACTGAATATTTTAAACATGCTCTACATTCTCCTTTTTTTTCTCTTCAAAATGCAGTTTGTTTCATAAAGCTAACTTGTTTGGTTCCTGTATTATTCACATTTTATACACAGGGTGTGTTAAATTAAAAAAATAATTCTGGCGCCAAAAGGTTAATTGTTACCCATCTGTCACAAAATTCCCTACACCCAAATGAAGTCTGTTTGTATGCCAACACCCCATTCATCTAATATCCATTTTAATCTTCTCTTATTGAACCAACAAAATGTGACAACTGAAACTGGTGTATGCACAAAAGTGAAATGTGTTGTTACACTTCATGAATAATAAAAAATAAACATTTTCAGTTTATCAGTTTTGGTTAATTATTGCCATTTAAAAACACACTGTTTATTGACTTTACTGTTTCAACAGTACATTCTTCCCTAAGCACAAATGTGTGTAGGCTGTCGTAGGAACTCTACATAATGCCAACTTTCATACCCTTCCTATCCACAGTTTTAATTTCCCCATGTCTGTTATAGGCCCTTTCCACCTAATCCTCCTTCATTCAATGACTCTAATGATGGTAGTGGTGACAGCAGCAATAGTGATGATGATGAGGCTAAGAGAAGAGTAACAGTTATGAAGATCATTATTATGTTATTTTCTCTCTCATCTTGTTAGAAAACAACAGTTTATGGTGTTGTTCTGGGATCTAGTACAGGACAATAAATTATTCTTAATTCTCACCTAAGAATATTGGTATGATGCATATTGAAAGGACATAAACAAGTGGACTTTGTTACTCTGTCAATATATTAAAGGTGTATTTCTCTGCTGTGCAAAAACTGCACAGCCTCTGTTACCTGATTGGTATGCTTGTAGCGCATGCGCCAGCCGATAACCAATATGTTGCCAAATGTAGCCAGCACCCCCAACACCCACACACAGACACGCAGCACTAGGTTGGACATGAGATCCTCACAGGATGAGAACTCATCACGAGGAGGAAGACAAGACTCCACATGTCTTGCCAGGCAGCAGAACCGGAACTCATCTGTGATCCTTAATGTCACATAAAATTCAGTTATGGGATGAATCAAACTGGCAAAAATTCTCACTTAAGTTTCTGACTGTCTTATTCAACCATGTTTATTGTGCAGTGAAACTCATTAATTCATATCTTGTAGTTTTTGGCACTTTTACCGACTTAATAGAACATAGAGTGATCAACCCAAGAGGCGTAAACATTCCTGATACAATGGTAAGTTTCATTGATCTGTTTTTATCGCATGTTAGTTCACAAACGGTGAATGCTTGCACACAGATACTAGCACAGAAGACATAAATTATTACTTATACTATATATGATGCCAATAAAAACATAGCTTTGCATTGTTGTTTCTGTATCCAATAACATACGATAGGTCACATATGAAAGCAGAAAAATAACATCTTCTCTCCTGGTTCCTCTGGTACATCTACCCACAGACTATATGCATGTATATTCGATATTTGCTACTTTACACCCTCCTGATAAACGGTTTGGGAAGTCTTCTGCCTTACACTTTTTTCTTATTGTCTCTGTCATAAATTATAACCCCTTATTATTTATCCACTTTTGTGTCACTACTGATATTTTTAACCCTAATAGTGATTTTTAATTTTAATATAAATGTATTTTCTAACTACAATAATTTTACTGCAATAATAATAATAACAATTTGGAATGTGGGATCCCAGAGTGAACACACAACAGATGTACTTCATGTTGACATGTCATTGTCTTTCCTTGCTGTTTGTCTTGTATAAAGGGCCTGATGATAGATTAGTTAATTAATATGAAACACGTAGACTACACACCTGATCGAGAACGTAAGTTGTAATAGACAAAGTTTTATTTCCCTTTTTTCGATTGCACCCATACTGATTCAATAGAGATCTGAACCATTTACCTATCTCCCAAACGAAAGCGCACAGTGTTACCGGTACATTAACCTGCTTAGTGTTACTAGAGTCAAACATCTCATTTGTAATTTTCAAACATTATGATCCCCTAGCAACTTCCACTGTCAATCAGTATGTTATATTATGCACAGCTAAATATTCATCTTTATGAAAAATGGCCACTTCCAATAACATTACATAAGACTAAGCACTTCCAGAACTACAGGTGTACTTTCATATTTCCAGATATCTCTCCAATTATTAGACTATTAAACAGTGCTGTTTCACCAGCTTACATAATGGAACAGCAAAGAAGGTGAGAAGATGATGATTAATAGTGGGGGGGGAGGGTAAGTTTGAGTACATGCGAGGAGAAAATTATGCAATTATGACCTTTCCTAAGCTACCATTGTACTTAGACCAAATATTTCACACTGCATTGTTTTCTTAAAATCCAATGTTATATTAAATACTTCGCACATGACCTACATTTCCTAACAGATGTCTCTGCATTGCTCAACTCTTACTGTTGTATAATTACTTCACTTCATGAACTGTTTCTTGATGAAGATCCAGTGAGCAACCTAAGAAATCTTATTTATTGCACTTCAAACCATTTTATTTTCTCTGTACAAAGTCTAGATTTTGAATACAAATTTTCTATCCAAATCTTATTTGCAAGTCACAACATGCATACACTGAACCAAGTAACTACTGCAATAGGAACTGCCACAAGACAACCACTTCTGTGTGCAGTGGAAATACCATACACAAGAAAAGCAACCCAGTATGTGAGTGAATAAGAAAATAAACATGTGAATGCTAGTTCTCTGATTACAATTAACTTTTCTAAGCACAAAATAAAATCACACCAGGAAAGTCAGTGTTTCTAAACAACAAACCTCGTGTGCATAGAGTGAAGAGTTCAAATTTGGAAAACCTACTACAGTGAGGGTGAACCACAGGCACAAGCCTACAGTGGCAGGAGAGATGATTTTGGTTAGCGTATCACTCAAAGACTAAAAACATCTACAGGAGGAAGTTTACTGGTTTACTGACAACAGTAACATTCAAATTATAATCTAACTACACATGCGAACACAAGCGCGTGTGTGTGCACATACACACATACACACACACACACATACATTAACAGAAGTGGCAAGCAATGATTGTTACTAAAAAACACACCTAACTTGGCAATGCATTGTTTGACATTACAACAGAGTTAACCATTACAAGTCATAGTTATAATAACCGTAAAACTTACAATTTATTGAGGGATGCCACGCTGCGGAAAACATTACTGTTTATCACCTTGATTGTGTTGCTGCTGAGATCCCTGACAAAACAAACAAGCGAATTAACAGCTCAAACAAATCATGTGACACAAATGATATATATGTAATTACATCTAGCCACAGCACTTTTGCCACATACAACCCTAAAATTAGCAGAAATTAGCATCAAAAATTAGGTGTAGATTAACAAGTGGATTTAACTGTTTTACATTGGTGGTACTAAAGTTAGGTTTCGAGCAGTGCTTGAAGGTGTACCGGTAACTGAATAACAGAACTTACTCACTCTGCGCAGCAGAAGTTAATAGTCATTCAGCACCACAAGAAAATCTCTGCATTTTATAAAACCTGAAGATACATGACTGTGTTAATAACAGCCAGATAGATCAATATGCATGCTTACAGTCTATTTCTTAAGGATACGTTTTAATATTATCAAATTTGTGCTCAGGTCTTCCAAGATGTCTCCTCCATCCAGGTTTTAAATGCTGTTCATATGCACTTTTGGTATCTCCCAAGTGTTGCTACTTTCAATACTCATCTCATTCCCCTTGACATGATTACCCTAATAATGAACATCTTATGAAGAGTCCAAATTATGAAGCTCATTCCAGAGCTTTCTTCATCCTCCTGTTACTTCCCCCCTTTGAGATCAAAGATTTCTCCTCACCATATTGCTCTCGAACATAGCCATTCTAAGTCTTGTCTTTAGTGTCAGTGACCAAGTTCCATACTCAGAAAAACTACAGGCAAATCTTGTTTTATGTCAGGGATACAGTGCTGAAAAAATCATGCAAATCAAAATTGGGCAAATCAAACGAAGAATTACCATTTAACACAGTATATTTCCTGCGGGTTAGGGGATTGAAAGCCTCATCCTACATAGTGTATGACTGCACTACTAAAGGATATACAGACCTGTACAGTCTATATGTACTCTATATACAGTATACATAAATTTCTATAAAATATATTTATTTATGTCTAATGCAATAAAACTGCAAGAGACTCATATCCATAGTTTTTGGTAAGGATCATTCTGATAGGACTGTGGTAGACTTGCTACAGAAACACTTTAGGTCCTGACTTAGCACATCCTTTAAATCTATCAGAATTATCACATACTTTACATACGTTACTATGAGCGAATCTAACAATACGCCGTATGTCAACAATTTGTTCACCTTTCTTCAAGTTGGCATACTAGTAACTAGTACTAGTAACTTAGTAACCAATTTCATATTTTGCGTACATGTAAAATAACCACTGCCACTGGGTGACAATCCAATTGCACTTAATAATAATAATAATAATAATAATAATAATAATATGTCTAATTTCTCTTCAATACTGATTGTCACTTGCCAATTTTTCACTTGGATTGCACTAGGCGATGTAGATTTACGTTTCTGAATCACGTTGGTAAGAAAAGCCAATGCTGTAGAAGAGGAAACCAGACGAGCTGCTTGATTATATCACTAACACAATCAATCCATTCATGTCACTGATGTTGTGACAGTGACATCAATTTCTGTTAGCCTCCAACACAATACAAGAACGACCACGGATCACGTATGCCAAATCGTGTTAAACAAAAAATTAGCGCGCAATGTCTACGCTAAATTGTGGTAAACTGAACATGATCATGTAAATTCGAAAACTGGTGTAAATTTTCAAGTTGTGTTAAAGAAAAATCACGCACAAAGCGACAGCATAAAAAAAGACCTGCCTGTAAAGTGAAACCATGGTCTTGCCTAATTTCATACTCATGTTCTTAGATAGTAGATATGAGAACAAAACATTCTGAACTACGTGGCAGCAAGCATTCCATAAAAGTAACTAAACTGAAGCATAGGTTTCATTAATTCTCTATATAAATGATGTAATTTCCCACTGATTATCCATTTTTTTCTCCATAGTTTGTCGAATGCAAAATATATGACACATTACACGAGCAATAATTGATTTCATCTACGTATGGAGTTAAACTTGTGGGGAAAGTACCGCACACAATTTTGTAATCCATGATAATTACCTCAATTCCTATAAATATCTGCTGTTGTAACAAAAAATTTATGAATTAAAGAACACATTACTCTACATCCTCACCACTTTCAAGACCACAAACCTCACAATTTTTTCCAAAGCAGCTATGCTGTTGAAGATTTTAACCCAGTAATATCCTCTATCTTCCACACTCTTTAGCTTCTTTAGATTGAGTCTCTCTTCAAATTTACTTAATGGTAGTCTCTAAATTCTGCAACCACCAGACAGTGATCACAGTCACAGTCAGCACCCGTGTTTATAATTTCGAAATGTGCCATCCCCGTTGTGTGTAGTAATTAATTAGTAATTAATCTTTCGGATGAAAAACCTGATGATGGCCAATGTTGGCTGAAACATGTAGTTTTTATCATTTTCTAATAAACATCAATCAGATATACATTGTTGTGTTATGGACTGTAATTACCCTACCTATTAAGCACCTGTGTCATATTTGACATAAGTATACCTTTATGCCATCCCTTATCTGCAAAGATGTGTTCCATCTGATTGTGAGTCTTAGCAGCAGGAAAAGTCCAGTTGTATTTATGACAAATTCAATGACGGAACATTGTACTTTTGATAATCAGATTTTGGGATGTGACAAAGTTTACGACTGTAACGCTATTATTACCACTATTCTCATGAAAACTCTTAATCCCAACTGTTAGTTTGATAACATCTTTTCACTGACATTTTTGCACTGAAATCTCCTAACAGAATTTTCGTGTGGTACCTAGCGAACTCATCAAATACCTACTGTAATTCTTCATAGAACCTGCCCTTTGTTTAACCGTTGTTGCCTTCAGCTGGGAAATGGACATTCAGAATAGCATCACATGTTACTTTATAGTATTACATACAATAATCTATCACTAACAAACTCTGTTCTCTTAACTGCTCATATGCTTCCCTCATGATGATGATGATGATACACGCAAAGACCTCTACCTAATTATTCCCTTTTTCATGACTATTTTCAGAGATAAATGTATAATCATGTGTTTTGTGAGTACAACAGCTGTTACATCTGACTTCTCATATTTCCCCTATTTTTAATTTATACTTTTCCAGTTCTCTTGTCAATGTTTTCAATAATCCTGTCTATATACAGGGTGATTCTGTCGCTAGAGGTCCCAAACTATTGCCTATAAAAAATTATGTTATTGAGATAATGACTTCAAAATTTATATACACACACCGGGAACGACGCAAAACAGGACCTCATCATAATCAGTGCTGAAACTGGTCTCCTTTCACATCCAAGCACACTTGAATGTGTTTCTCCAAATTCTGGAATGCTTTTCCCAAATTTGTTTGGGACCTCTAGCGAGAGAATCACCCTGTAGAACCTTGACATTCCAATGTTCAGATGGTATTTCCACATTTGATGCTCTGGTCATTCCAAAGGAAAGTCTTTTCACTTAGAAGTGTGATTTACAAATTACTGCTTCTTGTGGGTAAATAAACTGTTTATATCTTTGAATGTAATAACGGCAATGACAATGCCAATGAGCACCCCTAACCTGAGTATAATATACGTATAAAGGACTCTACATATGTCATAGAATTTTAAAATAGGCCAGTGTTGTTAATTTTCTAATACTGTAATTAATAATTATATAATTAAAGTTATCATGTTTACAACCCTCAGAGGAAAAAAGCAGCAGCCAGCTTCATATAGCATGGAATATCATGGATTAACTGTCCTTTATGCACTTACAATACTATCCAATATTTTGCAACATATTGGCAGGTTACTGAGCATACATAAATAAAAAATTAAATGTCCCGTCAGCAGTCAGAAAAATAAAAGTGCTATGACTGCACACACATTTTACTATGTAACATTTTCATTAAACATTACAAAATATGTACAAAATAAGTACACAGCTTGCAGCATTAGCAATGAAATGTGTATGCTGAGTTTATTCAAGATATGCAGGACCAAGAAGTTGCAAGGGCTGAATGAATGAATATTGGTAAAACTGTTACATGATTACTTTGGATTGCGTTAGAACTTCAAAATCACTGTTATTACTACAAATGTTACATTAATATCACACGTTACATCTCTGCTGCAGTTATCTGGCCTCAATGTAACAATACATAATCCACTTCGAAATGAAAGTAACTAGTCTGGTATGATTAATTAGGGTTAAGAAATTAAATTTTGTTGGAAATATTTTAATGTCAGTGTAGTGATCCACTCTGAATTTGGAAATAATCAGCTCTATACTGTTGATATACATGGTTCCTGAGGTCAGTGTATCATATCAGCCCAAACAAGGTTATCGTATTCAGAGAGAAAATAATGTGACAACACACTGGAATCTGTACTTACAGAGTCAACAAACGCGGCATGCCAATGAAAGTTCCATCAACCAGATATGTTATTTCATTGTGTGACAGGTCACTGAAACATGAATAATTACAACATAACAATATACACTGAAACTGTCTGTAGGCTACCTTAGTGTGGCTGACAATTTTCTCAGCACAGACATAAGAAACCACTGGTATGACAAAAATAAATATGTGACATTTGTGTGATGTATTTGGAGTTTTAATATCATATCCTACAAACTGAAAAGCTTACTCTGGAACTGTAAAGATTTGTAAAATTCTGTATGTGAATAATAATTTCTGTAAATCTATTTTAATTTTTTTCAACAACGAATAAATTTACGTAACAAAACAGAGATTACAACTGGGAAAACATTAACATCATATATTGACTGCCTACAAAACCTGCTCATACAGTTTCTATATAATAAATGGTTAGAATCAGAATTAATATTAACAAATTATCAGTTAAAATTCACAGTACCATTTAATATATTTTGCATAACCACCCACCCTCAGGGTAGTTCTGATAAAAAGCTAGCCTACATAATAGCAGTAACTGCTCTAAATGAGTTTACCCAATTAGCTTTGTCCAGACATGTCGCTGTCATGGGCAGCCCTCTCTACTGCAGACTACACTGGGCAAGTATAACCCGCTTGCAATCAACCAATGCATTGAGGCTGGGAAATACTACAATTTCGGGAAGTCTAATTCATAATGCATAATGTGCAATTCCATAAATAAATCATGTTTTAGTAACCAGTGTACCCTATTAGAGATCCGATTTGTGACGCATGGCACATCAGTATGGTCTGACTTGGTTATAAACCACCTACACTTAATTGAAATGGACAATAATTCATGTATAAGTGTTACAATTTACTGCAAAACAAACAAGAAACGGAAGTCATTAACCCTTATCCTGCTAACGTGGAGAATGTGGTGAGCTCCTAATAACGCCAGCAAATGGCAGATGGGATTTAGTTTGGCATTTAAAGGGTTACAAAATAACAAAGGCAGTTACAATACATGCTGATAGGTATTTGGGTTGTTAACCCTTTGATGCCTAACAACCTATATATAAGTCGTACCACACCGCTAACCTCCAAACGTTGCATTTTATATATTTATTCAACAAATATAAGTACTGAATATTTTAAACATGCTCTATACTCTCCGTTTTT
>JGI24697J35500_11274809_pt1 | contig 10051 bp, 4 predicted proteins | sample TergutMp193P1_FD_35500 | JGI IMG/M metagenome (IMG submission 35500) | reverse complement strand
GTTACTGTAGTTGCTGCAAGGTGTGGAGAGGTGGCAGTATGGAGGTCGTGTAGTGCGGTGAGAGGATACAACAGAGAGGTGAGTGACGGCATACACATTGTGGCCTTCTGGGTTGTGACCTTTAGGTGAGTAACAGTGTCGCAGAGGAACATATTGAGACCATCATGAGGAGGAATACTGGAGCAGTATATTTCACTGCAGTTATTGAACCCATCTACAAAATGTGTTCTGTTTGTGGGTTATTCTGGAAAATACCTGAAAGCAGGATCTGAACATGCCCAGTGCGTTTACATTCAGAAACGACCCAACAGGCAATAAACCGAGGTGTGACACGGTTGCGTTCAAATGCCTGATCATGTGGCGTGTGGCAATTCTTAATCCTTTTCGTAACTGCTGTTATAAAGCCCTAAGAGAAACAGCGTAATGTGAAATGAAGAAAAATCGGACCCAACTGCATGGAATTTAGTTACGGGGAAGCTGATGGTCACTCAGCTAATCAAGAAATTAGGCCTCTAAACAATCATTTTTTATGCGAAACTGTCCACAAATCTTAATTCACTAACAGCTCAATATGCCCTTTATTATAATGGAAATACAATGTATAAGATACCTCTCAGTCAACTCGTGAAGCGCCGTTGTACGCCTGGATACTGATACCGATAAGAATTGCAGCACTAAAGGAAGGTTTTGAGTTTTGTGTTCATGACATGCTCTCAGAGTTATCATTTCTTCACTCTCCTGCATGAATTTCAGTCCTTCCTCACAGTCTATAAACAGATATGAAAAAACAATTTCGTAGGTACACCATCGTTCTGCACAAAGCCTCTCCTATTTTCCTAACCAGGTCCCCATGCGACTGCGCCGTTTTAATTACGTGTTTTACGAATACTCGGTAACCCACCTTACCTTGGATCGACTGTGTTCGTCCGCTCAGTTCAGTACTTGTAATACCAGAAACACTACGTGATTAATCCTAATCTTGCAATTGCAGCAGTATTTAGAAGTGTTCGTGCAATCAGAATAGACTACAAGTTCGACATAGCGAGACAAATCCCCTACGCGCTATTCTAGACTAGATTCGCCAGATTACTCCATTTCACATTGTGACACCTTATTCCTTTGCGAGTAGACTCACAATTATCCTCCCATCTACTCCAAGGCCTCCCATGTGATCCTTTCAGATTTTCCAGGTAAAATTTTGTATGCACTCGTGTAACGCTGGAGGTGGAACCCGTTATTAAGCTGCTAAGTAGGAAACATATTTTGCTTAAAGACACTGTACCTAATGAATCGGATTCAGATTCGGCTGGCTCAGGACAGAGCCCAGTAGAGGATTCCTGTCGACGTAAAGTAAATTTGGTCTCTTAAAAGGTGAGAAATCTGAATTGTTCCTTAAGAGCAACTCGTAATGCATCTCCAGAAATTTTACGGCTTATTACCACGCTAGAAAGAAATGCAGCGATAACCCTCACCAGTTCATTCAGTGGTTGTCGCTGCCTTGTTCCACTTTGTCCTGCCAGGTCGTTGCTTCAGTCCCTCTGTCTTCAGCTTGCGAGCAGGGCACGTCTATAAACAACATAATTCAGACTAATCTACCAGTGTTCACACTTATATAGGAAATTAGATAAATTCTTCGAATTTCTTGCCTGTTAAGAGGCAGCTTGCTTGTTGCTTGTGAAGGCTACATCGTCATGACACTTGTTTTAGTGTTCAGAAATTCTGTATAGGCCAAATTAAGAGTGTTCACATTACGGTTCTTGTGTTGTATAATACAAAATTTTAACATTATGGCGGGGCTCGAAAAGCTCGTTGTACGGCCGTAGCGGTAAAAACACAGGAGCATGCGGAATGATTTTGATAGTAGTAAATGTCAAAACACCACGGCGCTGTTGAGTCTAGAGGTACAGGCCGGAACATAGAGTAAGTCACGGCGGACACCCAGTTTCGTGATGATGTTATAAACTTCACTGTGGTGCCAAATATGCAGGACCGTTAACACTGACTGTGCAAGACATATAATTCTTGGCGAATTTAATGTCATACTACAAAAAATGTAAGTTACGAATTCAGTTTGGTTTACCTTCTACCTTTGATACAGTACTTTTATTGTTTGTTGGAAGAAATAAAATTTTTTAAGGTCTCGAGTCATTTAAGGTCTTCAATTAATTGGCTCGCCTGGCCCACTACTTTTCTTTTGTGCAGAAAAGTCAAAAAGGACGTCCGTTATATTCATCGGTTCGATCACTGCGGGCAGAGACTTATTTTAGCGCCTATAGAATAATCCAGCGAAGAGCAGTTCTAAACACCAGGTTACAGCCGCCATTCTACTGTCCCTCAGCAGCGCTGTTGCCATATGACGACCGAATCTTACGGGTGTTGATGAAATGTTGTGCAGTCATAATCACCTTCATCGTTATTTTCGTCATGTGTTGGCAATAAACGATTAAAATTGCGACTCACAAATTGGGCGAAGTAGATACTGTTACCAAGCACATTACTGCTCGTTAGAAGGGTTGCGAGATTTTAGGCTTCCACAGCGGTGCAGGTGAGATATCCGCTCTTCTGGGATGTTGGGATAATGGACCCGAAACGTTGTTCCGAAACGCCCGTAGCAAACTACCAATTAACACCACGCAACATCCCAGAAGAGCGAAGAGTTTGGTGGGAAAGGCTGCCCAAACACAGGCTCCGTGGCCTTATATTATCCACTATTAACGAAGTGATCTTTGTTTTAGTTGAGACATTATTCCAGGATCTGCCTGGAGGGATTATACAGAAGCATGAAAACTTCAGAACAGCCAGTTCACAGATCGAGATTTGAAGACAGACCCTCTCGAAAAAGGAGGAATTCTAACTGTTCGATCGTTTGGAATCATCGAGCAGCGTCACAATTCGGTAGCTCTCTCTGCACCAGGAAGACTATTTTATGATTTCAGCTTGCTATTAGGCAGTAGATAGTCTTCTGTTTGAAGAAAATTTATCGTTATATAACTGTGGTGTGTGACATTTTTAGTGTCAGCCATCAATATACAAATTTTCAGCTTCCTGCATCACACAGAACACAACTCGTTGCTATTGTTGTATTGTGTCTGCATGACTCCTGTGTGGCGATTTTAACCCAGGTCTGTTGTGCGTCCCTGATTATACTGGTCATCATCACACAAATTTCACACAGAACTAGAAATATAAGGCTAAGACTCATTGTTGTCAAAACAAACGACGTCCGAACCACTGAACCGAAAAACGAGGCTCCTCAACTGATGCGTGTCTCTCACAATGACACTGATTTGAACGCTTTCTAGCTGTGAAGCTGATCTCTGCATTGTCCGATCTTCCACCTGGACCTTTCCTCACTACAGGTGGACCAAATAGCAGCCGCACACTCTGGTAACGGAGTTCGAAGGTTCAAGACCGCTAATACCAAAATCTACCATCGGATATAATCCTGAGCCAGGTCCACCCATCTCCTATCACCACAACATATTTTCGTAAAATCCATTTTAGTAGTTATTCAACTCCCTGGTACTAGATCCAAAGCTTCAATACAGTTGTAGTACTAAAGCTTGCCACTGAATATGATTCTGAGCCAGTTCCATCAGTCAGTCACCATCACAAATTAAGGCCCACTTTCTGTCGGCCTTCCAGGTGGGTACTTGTTCGTAAGCTTTCCACCAGAATTCCGTATGCATTCCTCGTATCTCCATACAGCACAAATGGTGGATACGACCTCATTAAACAATCTGCAAGTCAATTACGACGAGTCTCTTTGAGTCATGCATGTGACTTGGGTCGTTCTTGCAGTCTAGTTGTTACATTGAGACTTGAGATATTATATCTATGTACTTACAGAGCAACACCAGCTTATGCGATAGGTTTCAGTGTCATGTCTGTGTCACGGCCGACGACAGGGACTCCGAACTGTTGTCATCCTATACCCTACGTTCAGAACTACAAGGAAAATACCACAGTCCTGTTAAAAAGAAAAAGTTTTCAGCACAAGACAGTAGTAGCTAGTAGTCACTGAGTCACTGCAGTATGCGGCGGGTATTTTCTCGACAACATTCTGCAGACACGCAACATTAAGCTGTTTACTAACTACAATATTTATCTGAAGTAGTTTGCACTTACTGGAACACAGGGTCGTCTGTTCAAATCCTTTCCCTAATGGGAAACATTTTGTGTCGAAGTGTAATGTCGAGATAATCATATTCTACAGGAAGATAACCTTTAAACAGTAGCGTGAAACTTTGTAAAGTACACATCGCTCCAGATATCTCCTACCCAATGAACGTCACAGAAAAGGCGTAGTTTGGAAGCAAGCTCAGTAATGATTACTACGCCTTGTGTTGTGTACATCACTATGCGACACAAAACGGGTTCAATAGGATTGGTTCGTATGCTCAGAACGATGCACGTATCTTCCTCTAAATGCTCGTATTATTCTGTGAACACCAAAGTAGATTTTTGTTCAGTGACAAACAGAATTCAGTGTTTTTTGCTTGAAATTTGAATTGGAATGATCACTCTGTTTAGATGAAATATTCGTAGGTCTCTGCTGCAACAGATGATTCATAACATACAGGGCTATTCTTCTGTACGACAAATATCTCGTGTCGCTTCTCAGAACATTTCGCATGGTAGCTGGCAGCGTAGCGAAAGTCTCTGTTTTAATTTTCCTTAAGTCGGAGTCCGCGCGTCGTAATTCAGTGTGCTGTAGTTGACAGTAACTTTTTAGTTAGTTGGTTTGTTTAAAAATATATTCAAAAATTTAGGTTCGAAACATCTATTTTATGTCAGGTTTTTACTCTCCATATTTAGAAAGGGCATTGGATATTATTTTCTTCAGATCGCAGACATCCGTCACATCTACAAGTCACAAAAACACTGTTGATTGCACGGCGCAATTCTACTGGTGTAATTAGAGACACTATGTCCAGAATGTTTTTTGTATCGTCCTTATTGCGGTGATTATTACTGTACAAACCACCTTGTAGCATGCCCCACAAGTAACAATCAGTCACACAGTTTCAGATCTCGCGTAAGAGGGGGCTATACACCCCTAGGTAGTGCTCATTTACCAGAAACACCCACCAAAAATGCACAGACTTTTTTTGTGTTGTGGACTGATGCACAGCCCTTCTGAAAAAAGAACATACATTCTCTCGTAAATAAACACGTTTCAAAAATGGTGTTAGAACCTGGGTAATATATCGGTATGAATTCGTGGTTGAAAGAGTGTGCCCGGTAGTCCTAGCATAGCACACTGATAACAGCTTCAAAGATGTGTAATGGTACTGTACATCGCGAATTAAAAGGGGAAACTTGTTATTCTGAAGGTTCTCTTATCAACAGAGTTGAAACCAAGGTAGCACTACAGGTGTGGGATCTATTTCTCCACTATGCACTTACATTAAGCTTACAGTTCTAAATTTCGGTCCTGTCTCACGATCTGTCTTGTAGGGTTTTTGTGTTCGTGCGAAATGAGCATAGAGATTAGCAGATGACTTGTATATATTCTCTCCTATAAGAAACGGTCAGCTTGATGGTGAGTGGGCGTGTGCACAACAAAACCAAGCCTACAAGAAGTGAAAAAAGGTATTTTTCAGTTTAAAGTTCCTATACAGTACGGTTCTTATGTCCAAGTTACAGATCAGGGCTCACAAAACTGAGGCTAACGGGTCGGATCCGGCCAACCGTGAACATTTTAATGCAGCCGCGAAGAATTTTGAGTCGTAGGTAAGACGGATATGATTCAGGGCTCTTCAAATCCCACGTCTTGTAAGGACTTTGTATTGTATAAAATACGACAAGAATGTGTCCTGTAGCATATCACCACATTGAATATTAATGCAAGGTATCCAATTTAAAGCAGAATCTGCTCACAGGAACGACATGCATTATAACCTGTATTATACGGACTATATGAAGTTTATTTTTACGCTTTCACTCTTGAATAAAAATTTTATGAAAACATGTAGGCATGATATTTGTGAGACACCTGTGAATGCAACTATTAGAGTTTCACTGAGTACCCGGTAATTGTTAGCATCCTTGTTTTACACTGCACTGCAGCTGTCAGTATGAGTTTACACAGACAATCTTTACATAAAACAAGTTTTTTTCTGAACATTACACACATACAACATGGGCGCCATTTGTCACGCCTGCAGTGTCCAAGCAATATTCAAGCTCCAGCAGTGTACCTTGCAGCATGTCAGTGTACACTATTGCAATAGCAGCTTCAACTCTCTTCTTCAAGTCTTTGTTGTCAGCCACCGAATTTTGGTAGACACTGTCTTTCTTTCATATATTCCCATCGCGAAAAGTCACCGAGCGTGATATCCAGTGATATGGAAAGTCAAGAGATGGGACCAGAACGACCAAACAATCGGTCTGGTAACTGCACGCAGAATTACACAGTCTTGTTCGAATAAGACGGAACGCTGTCGTAGTCTTACTGTAGACGAACGAAGTTTTCTAGCCTATCATAGTAAATGAAGGGTATCAAATTTGCTTAAGCACAGAAAAAGGGCCCGGACAAATGATCGTGCAACAAACCTCGTCACGCATCAACTTTTTGGTCCTCTGATGTGTTCCACTGTTAGATGAGGGTGTTCTGATGCTACATGCATGCATCATGATTGTTTACCTTAAAAGGAACTTCGATTAGAGCTTCATCAGATAATATGATTTTCCTTAAGAATTCGTTGGCTTTGTCCAGCATGTCAAGCAAGAATCCTTGCAAATTCTTTGCGTGCTACCCTATCATTTGGCGTGACTATATACATAACTTGTAATTTTTAACGTACAAATGCAAACATTTTCTTAACATTTCATGCAACGTCGAATGCGAGGACTCATGAGCTGTAGCTCATGTCGAATAGGGTGGACTTCAAAAAGATTCCTTGCGTTAAGTTCTCCATTTGCATCGACACTTATTGGATACCCTGCACCTTTTTTTGTGTAGAACAATTTCGGTCTCCTCAGCTGATGGTAGTGACAACGTAACGATTATCTCGATAGTGGCTTCTTGTGACGCGTTGTTCTAAAACGTCCTTGTACATATGTGTCTGATTTTATTTGGATAAACCACTTCATGCAGGGTGCCTTCTCAAGCGGTTTCGTGGCGACTTGGTTGATAACCCACGTAGTTACACGCACGAATACATTTCAGCGGAAAACAAGGGTTACTACCATCCACCAGTTATTCACTGAAATTTTGAAGGTTTCTGCCGCGGAATATTCAATATTTCTTTTCATGAAGCTATTATTCACAGCAAATTTTTAAAGAGTGTTTAGTCCTGTACACACTCTGTGTAACACAAGTTACCACACGTTAACGCAGGTGATGGAAATGACCTCCCTCAACCATCCGACGTGATTTACAGCTGGCGATCGTATTACTGAAAACATGCTGAATTATTTTATATAAAATTTTCGTATTTTTCACTCAATATTCTTTTAAGTTCTTCATCTGTGTGAATTATCTTAGGACCAGTATCTCTTATACTGAGTACTTACGTGACCGATTAAGTGATCTCGTCTGTAAAATATATTAGGCATTGTTCGACTTCACTACAAGAGAGTACGTCCCAAAACCGAACACAAAACCATAGTCTCGCAACACTCCCTGCCACTTGAGTTATCTGCACAACTTAAATTTATATGTTTTCAAAAGAAAAAACTTCGTGGCCGCGCTTATGGTTGTCTTTGATACATTGGTTGTCTGACGTAACCGCGTTTTTGGACGAAATCCAGTACGGCCTCAAACATTATCTGAAGGAACACATCTTGTTCCCTCTCTGGCTTCTTCCTTAACAAGAAGCCTTTTGTTCGAATTGTGTTTAGTTGATATGCTGTTGATTGCGAAGGAACTGAAACATCGGAAACCGACTTCTAAATTCTTGCATGTTTTAGAAAGCACACGAATCGTTGCAACACTACGCTGCTTAGTGAACTGTTTTATAGTAATGTGTAAGAACATATTAAACATTTCAGGGAAAAGGGTCTTCTGAAACGCAGATTTCGCCTGCTGTGGACGTTTCAAACTTTAAAATGAACCACAATTTTCTACAGGTTTTAATCCGAGTATAAATAGTAAATTAAAGATACATACCTACGTCTTTTCTGAAAACACTATGTGCACGGAAGGATTCAGTATTATTTTAAAACCAATTTAGCTTTCACCATGAGGAAGTGCCAATAGAATTTTGGATTGGAATTAACTGATTTGTTCCGTACTGATGGACTGAGAAAAAAATTCAAAACGGGAAATCGACAAGTTGCTGTAAATGTTGGCAACCGGAAAGTCATGTCCATATTAGCTTTGCTGTTTTTCATTGTTTGTTGGAAACTTTCTCAGGATGAACTCCATGAAGCCTCATGGTCATCTTTGTCTGATGAACATTTAAAGTTACTTCAGGTCAGGGGTTCTCAAACTTTTTAAGTGGCGTACCACTACATGAAAATCAACAATTTCAATATACCGCCAGTATTTTTTATACTTAAATAAAAAATCTGAATTTTGAAAGCGTGGCTGATAACGTGGGTGAGTTATATAATGTTGCCAGCAATGCTGCAGATTAACATACATGCGACTTATATTTTATTTATTTTGTAAAATTTTTATTATTTTTAGATTTCGATTTTTTATTAAGGCCACTTAAAAGTAAACAATGGTACAAGTACCAATAGTTGTACACTTACCACATTTTGAGAAACCATGCTTTAGTTGACTGGTAGCACAAAGTTTGAACCCCAGCCCCACATTTTTTTTTAGTCACATAAGCACCAATTTTAAGTTGCTCATCCAGTTGTGTTACTATAAGATAAACGAATAAATAATTTTATTCTCTTATCACGTAAGCACCAGTTTCACTCCTCACACTAACAGCTGCAAGTAATTTCAGAGTGTACAAAATTTAAAACTCCCGTAGTCTAAATTGTTCATACTTTGTGACGACATGTATTTTGTTTAATTTTTATGCAAATTTGACAAAAACATTAATTTCCTACCAGAAGCTATGGCACAGCGCATACATGAACTTTAATAACAATTTCTCTAGCTGTGTATTGTATGTTAGATATATAATTTTTATGTTCTTACAGCGGTTGTTCCTCAAACGGTGGACGTCTATTGGTTTTCATTAAAGGTTTCGACTATTTTGGAGTAACGTACTTAGCCATCTTCAGGCGAATTAATTGTTTCGATTCGGCGCTGGAGTGAAGCAACTGAGAAAGTTTACGAGTATTAGTATTATACAGCATTTTGAAGGTAGGAAGAGGGTAGGATGGGCATAGCTGGGAATGTAAGATATGGTTTATTATGTGACGTTCTTGAAAAAGTAAATGATTTGGTGAAAAATATAAGATTAAACGAATTAACGTTTTTGGGATGATCTGGCAGTCGAGTGATTCGGCCCGCAGACGAAAATTTGCGTTTGAGTAGAATAACTAAATACAAAATTTTATCCGGAATGGACATGTCTAATGTATCCTGCATATAACTAGATACTGAGCTCCTACTTCGGTGGCCTAGAGAGGGTCACTACCGTGCAGTAAAGAAAAGAAATCTGGTGTTCATCTCATAGAAAGTGAATTTGTGATCCTGAACGGAATTTTTTTTTAGGATTTCATCAGTTGGGCGATTGAGTCCGCCAAAAAAAGAAATAAGTTCACGTACTCTAGGGTTTCATATAAATGTGTGGTCCGCTTCAAGTTCCGGCCACACTTATTACCTCTAACTCTAATCAAAGTCTGGTCTATGGTTACAGGAACGCAGGCACTGGTGTTGCCATCTTGCGACATGTGAAACAATAGAATAGCACGTTGGCATTTCCTGGTTGCCCGGAGGCAACACAACAGGTTTAGACTCCCACTATGCTTGGTTAGGAAAACAAGTGACTGGCTGATCTCATTTGATTCGTGGCCCGGCTAGAAGTTTGTGCACTACAGGTCATTGAGTTCTGGTAGAGTGTGTACCTTTCTATTATTTTTTTTTTGGTGCAGATATTAAGGTCCTTTCTCAGACGTTAACGTGTTACTATGTACC
>JGI24697J35500_11274810_pt1 | contig 10054 bp, 6 predicted proteins | sample TergutMp193P1_FD_35500 | JGI IMG/M metagenome (IMG submission 35500) | reverse complement strand
GACATAACTATTTTAGTCCTATGAGTAGTTAGTTTGTTAACCCATACGTAAAATATTTGTTGCCTGAGTTTGTACTCATTTCATTCTACTCGTACTATTTCAAACAATTCTGCAGTGAAGTTTTGTGAAATAAATAAAAAATAGCAGAAATATGACCTGTACTGAGACACATTTGTCACTCGTTGAGCTAAATTACCCAAAATGCAGACATTTAATAAAGAAAGTTACACATGCTGTGCTTTGTCAGCAGAATATTCGCATTAATTTTTTTTCTCAGATTGATGTTTCTTACGAAAGTCCATTAAGACGCGTATAGTTTGGCAAGTTTGTACCAATGTTTTGCGAAAACTTACTACCCTGATCGTCTTTGTACCTTGGAAATAGGACGAGATGATTCCCTTCAAATGTGCGTACACCTCTACCAATGTACACAACCCATCATCCCAGAAGAAAATAATCTTGAAGAAATATGTATGTCTGAAGTGAATTCGTCCTATGTGTTTTTACTCATTAATTTGATGATAACGCTGCACGGAGTCTAACATAACCGATGTGAATTGTTTCTCGAGGTAAGTCAAAGTGTCTCTGGGGTGGTCATTTAACAATAAATATGACTATTTGGACAGTGTCCATCGCCATGCTTTTTTTTCCCAAACCAAGCTTCATGTCAGGCGACGAATATACATGTCCACTTTCTGAAACATCTTGTTTCAAAGAAACCAAAACAACAGACCGTAACCGAAGTAACAATCAAATGTACTGTAAGTTCCGTAATTTGGATGTGACTACTCCTCCCACTTTATTTACCGCAGTTCAAACCAGTTATCCATAATTTGCAGACTTTAATAATTCTAGCACCCAGAACCATCTGCCACATCTTCACAGAAACATTTTGCACTGTGATAGTATTCAAATACAAACACACGACAAAGTAAACGATTCAGCTCTTTGTGTACATGTTTGCTAAATGCGAGTCCCGATGTTTGGAGTAGGGCCCATCAAAGTGAACTCGGACAGTGACGATTAAACTGCGTCCTCCAGCCATAGAACGAGGATAAACAAAGCAGTCCCGTGTAATTATTGCTTTGGAAGGCCGAATTTGTAGAATAGTTCAAAAATAGTAATTTAACGATCTGGTCGCTAATGTAATGCATCAGAAATACTAGTCGATTCGCGTAGGCACAGGATTGTGAATGATCGTTTCTAATGCCCATATTCAAGTATAAAAGCAAATATGTATATAAAAATTTCACTTACATCATAGTACTAAAACTAATTTATTCTGGATTCTTACACCGTGTATTATAAGTCTGTTCTGACGCTCCTTGGCGTTGTAATAAAAGTGGTGTTCTTGATGTAAGGATCCAGAACAGAAACGCCTGCCGTAAAGGCATAAAAAGTTACAAATTGGCATATATGTAAAATATGTAGTTAAAAGTTGTAATCTTAAATACTGCAGTTTCATTATATTTGCTGACGTCGTGCGGAACCGTTTTCCTTGCGAATATAATCCCTAACTTACACAAGAAATCCGCCGCAGAAATTAATCGGACTACTTTTGATGTAGTGAAGGAAGAATCGTTGTTGGTTCCAGCTTTTGACGATTATGGAGGTGCTGATGTTGCGTTGGCGCAGTTCGTTTGTTTGATTTTTTAACTTCTTTTATTTCTTCAGTTACTTCCTTTTCTTCTTGCCAATTCGAGTCCGAAACTTCTTTACCGTGTTTACAAGAACTTGTCCCTACCTTAAGGCACACGAATCTAGTCCGAACAGTGAATGCAATTCTTTATGACCAATTTTAACATTATCGCTTACAAATAAATGGCTTCTTACCTTCAAAAATTTGGTCGACAGTTTTGTGAGCATTTCTCGTTTGTATATACTTTTTGAATCGTGGTTTCATTTCGATACAGCGCCTGTCATGAAGTTATCGGTGATATGGTCATACAAATGCGATATTTCGGAAACATTTTTACACTTAAGTGTAGTTCAAATCCGCGCAAGAATTTTGATACATCTCTCTTGTAGTATACGTTTCAGGCTCTTTGCTGTTAAGAACAAAGTTCAAAGTTGGATATGATTCAAAACCGTACCGTTTAACATTACACTCGTTTTGATTTGGAACATGATATTGTGTAAATTAATGTTTACTGTTTTCGTTTTGATTACGCGAAATCTTTAAATTGTCTCGATGGAAGGTGCAAGATTTAATGTAAAAGGGTTTGGTGCAAATGATTAACACCGTGCTGAAAGTTTCATCCTCATTACTGCGGTGATTTTCCAACTAATCTCTATGAAAGAATGCCTTTCTTCGCAATTATTTTTACAACTTCTCTTCCCTCCTCCGACATTAGCACATCATAGTGTCATTACACTAATCTTATGTGTCTTATAATATTTAAATTTCTCACAGCTGTGTTGCTGAAAGTTGAAATCTTCTGGAAGATTGTGCACTGACGAAGGGCAAATGTTACCGGTCTTTCGAAGGATAGCATTGCCAATATCTTCAGGTTCACTCAGCCCTCGCAGTCCTCCTCAACCCGTTGATAAAACTACTACGATTCTGCGAAACGTCAGTAACTTCTGATAAGTCTTCAAGGCGTGACGTACCAGAATACGTTACCTGCTAAGACAAAGTTTCTGACTGTGTATCTTCGCTTTCCTGCGTCCGTCAACCAAATACTGTTCCATCCTCAAACTCATAATCTAAATTAGGGTATATACGTCCATGTAAGGGAATAGGGCAACGAGTCATATTTCGCTTCGTCATCAGAATATATTTTATTGACCTGCACAATACAACTCTATTTTTGTATTTATTTTCTCGTGCCAAACAGATTGGCTCAGATGGTGGTGCTTCTGATTTGTATTTGAAAAGTACCTTGGTCAGACTCTCCAATGGAAGACCGACTAACATCACTGAGACGTTTTATAATTTTTCTCATTTATTCTGGAAGACGCCAGAATAGTACTCTTGTCGACTGTCTGAACGGCCTGGACTTTTAACAGCGTAAGGTCCGCCTTTGCGAAGAAAACTTAGTTCCTGTCAAATATAAAAGTCTCTATCACCGAATCTATCATTCTCCTGTTGTCGCTATTTGCTTGTTGGTAATTTTATAACAAGTGTAAATACAAATTTAAGCACACTTGTAACCAGAAAGAATGCAACGGAAAATACGAGTATTTATAGTAACATGCAGGAACAAGACACAACTGACCTTAAGCCCAGTATTTTGGCAAATGAAATACACCAATTACTGGTCACAAACATCTGACTTCCCCCTTCTGCTCCACAATTGCCAAGGTGAAAATCGTTTTTCATTTTCTACGTCATTACCTAAAATTAGTCGGTTGCCCTTTCCTACTACATTCTCTTTAATTTTTATTCATTATCATTTGGTTATTAGACAGTTTATGGTTCCTTATAGTCCTTAAATGAACTACAAACTCGTAAATATTCCTATTTGTTTCATTATGAACTTCATTATAACGAACAACAACAGGATGACAAATTATGATGCTGAATTACAGACCAAATTGGCGAAGACGACGAGAAGTCCTTTGAAGAGATTATTAGATGACACCGAAACAGGTGTGTTAAGGCCTAACTCGTGGCGGATGATGATGTTGATTATCCTCATTTTTTCTGTTATTTTTGCTGACAAACACGTAATTATTCTTAACATTTTCTTTATTATTCTCTTGGCGATTTGTGGTTCTCCTGTGTTTGGTTTTGACTTCCTAGGTTTATCTAGAGCAATTGTTTGGCTAGTAATCCTTAAATTGCTAACGTATGAGATAAGTTTAATGTTTTATGTAATACTTACACCCTAGGTATTTTCGTAATTTATTACACATACAGTGCTTGTACAAGATCAATACAGGCGTGATGAAATTCAGATGAATGTAAGTCAACAGCACGTTTACAGCACCATCGCTCTGAATGAGGTTGTGTCGATTTGGAGCCACCAAATTTACGGTGGAATGGAATTAAGGGATCCGTTCATGATGTGTGTCTCACAAAAGGGCTGGACGTATACAGAAATAGATGTAGGAGGCGTTGCTGTTGCGTATATTCGCGTCTAGTCATTTTGTGTGGTTGAAGTTGTTGGCGTTCGTATCGCATGGACCCAATATCTGGCGAATGAAGGTTACATCTGATGTATATAGATTGAGTTGGAAACAAAGCTCGAAGTTTCATTGCGGCACTAGCAGGGAAAGATAATAATAGGAAAAGAAACAAAGGAAGGCCTGGCTGCACCTGTACACATAATTTAGTAAACTGTGTAAAATGTATAGGCTATATTCAATGAAGTTCAGATTTCCTGCTCACTGCTTTTAAAAGTGAATACCTCTTCTGAAGCGACACATGCCACTCTTTGGTTAAAGCTGAGTCACCACGTGTACTGCGATGTATGTGGCAGGTGGTCCGTCTGCAACTGAAACTACCTACACACGTTACCTCCATTCCTGTGTTACGTAAAGGCTGCTTAGCATCGATTTCTGGGCACACAGCACGCTTCACTGACATCAGTTACTTCTCGTCCGACTGAGGTCAAAAGAAGTAGCATCTTTTATTTTGCATTTTATCAATAATGAAATATCTGACACTGTAATATATCTTAATTTTCTTTCACACCAAATTGACGAAGACGACGGGAAGACCTTTGAAGAGACTATTAGATGAGACCGAAACAGGTCTGTTAAGGCCTAACTCGTGACGGATGATGATGTTGATTATCCTCAGTTTTTCTGTTATTTGTACTGACAGACATAATTAACATTTTCTTTATTATTATTTTGGCGAACTGTGATTCTCCTGTGATTAGTTTTGACTTCTTAGGTTTATCTAGAGCAATTGGGTCTTAGCCGTAATCACACTACCGTTAAACACTTCTTGGCACAGGTGGGTATCAAAAAGTGAATGAGCACTTTGCTTACAGACTTAGTAAGCAACGCGAAATTTGCTGTTATCAGTATTAAAGTGAGGACGTATGATTTGGTTATAATAAATTACAACCAAGCGAGAAACTTCATTGTACAGACGGTAGAATATCGAAGCATTATCAAGGCCTCAGGCCATTGTTTTTCCAGTAAAATGTTTGTCTCTGAATGAAGCAGTCGCGGTGTGCCACGAAACCAAACATATGTTTTTTCACATGTCTTATGTCATTAGTTTTCAGTGCTCTGACAATATATGAAACACGTTTAAAGCTTGAATCTTAGAGATAACTATGTGATACATAAGTTGAACCTGGAAGAACAGCAAGTCTGATAGAAATATATTTACCCAGTACAGCCTGTATAATCTGAAGGCACACAGAAACTTTTACGATAATTGACAATTAGTGTACCAAATTCCTGAAACGCATAACTTCTATTATGAAGACATACTTAACCGGCCTTTGAGTACAGATTGTGACTGATATCTTGGGGGGTGGGGACTGACAGATTTAACTGAAGCTTGGATTATGAACTGCTTCATAAGTTGGATCGGTAGTTCTTGTCCCAGTCACTTTGTGCATTATGATGGGCTATCCACACGTTATTCATTGTGACTGGCTGTAGTTAGAATTTGGAGTATAATTATCTGCATGAGTTGAATTTTTCGGTATGTGTGTATTTAAAGTAACACGTAGCACACGCAATACATTGAAATTAGTTGCAGAATGATTGACGTTCATGGAACAGCACATGTCTGCAGCTTCAAGAGTTCAGTGAGAACGTTTTAAAAATGAATCATCCTGAACAGAACATAAGCTTATTATCGCTTTTGTGCCTTGTAGCTTTATTTGTAAACCAAGAATGAATCAGAATACTTTCTTAATTTTTCCAAAAATATATTGAAATGTGTTGTTATATATCAACAGTGCAATTACCTGTTTAATTTTTTTTTGAATAGGAATGTATCAAAATTATCAGAAATCTCTTACACTTCTTGTCACATGCCAACATGTTTAACGTTAGGAAACTCCAAATTTTCCTCTAAAGCGTGTATGTAGTAGTTTCACATGGTTTTCCGAATAAAAAACTGTAATTTGCACAAACGTCCTCAGCCAAAATTAACTCTATAATCGAGGCATGGTTTGTTTTTTGCAGGTACTAACAAAACTTCGAAATATTTTTTATCATCTCCTCTTAACTCTTTAAAACACCACAGTTAATATTTGTGCTGTCTGATTCGAAGTGAAATATTTTTTAATTTTTTTTCCTCGCGATTCTTATATTAAATATCAACCATTTATTTACATAGCAGTTAAAATATTAGCAGTGTTTGGTTGCAGTGTTGTAGACACTTATGAATTAGAATACCATATGGTTGCAGTGTTGTAGACATTTATGAATCAGAATATCATATCTACTCATGATACATTTAAATAACATTTAAAGTGCCCTTATTTAAGCGTAGTCACTGAACGTCTAATGCAGCGCCTTTTATGAAGCCCGAACGTACCGCTTTCCAGAGTAACTCTCGCTTGACTTTACGTAAGACTGACGAATCCAGTCCACACTGCACATCCGTTGTTTTAATATTAACATCTAGTCCATATTTATGTTTCCAAGCTGTCTTTTCGTTTCACTTTCTTCTACCAATATTTGGCATGTACTGACATCAAATTGCTACGTGCCACATGCTCCACACTTGTTACGTTCCTTTATTTATTCATCCCATATTGAGTAAAGAGTAATAATTACGAGGCTTCTGATATTCAGATTTCTGTACCAATCTTTCTCGTGCTTTTCTTTGAGTTCAGGTATTCTCCTCGGCCTCGTCTAGCAGTTCGTCGAAAAAGAATTAACACAGTTGTCAATTAGGCCTGTGTCATGATTGGCCTAACCGAGCAGTCTGGTGTAGCGGCAACACCTCAGACTCGTATCTGACGGTTAGGGGTTTAATATGTCAGGACACGGGTTATGCTGACTGAAGTTATTCGTTCATTTTCTCAGTCTTTCCCTTCCAAATTCCATGCAATTCATCATTCATCGCCGTTCTGGAGGAGAGACAGAGTGAGTAGTATTGCAAATGACAAGAAAAGTGACGACGCTGCACTCAAAAATTTACATTAATAGACAGTTCCTTAAGGGCTGCTCACTGCACGATAACGATTTAGCAGGCGCTTCGTTATGCTGCATTGTTGACTCAACTAATAAATATTCATTCCTATTTTTCCTCCAACGTTAGTCTGATTTACCGAATAAAATACACGACATAAGGTATATAAAATCCCATTATGTCCTCCATATCTTCTTTAAAGCAAACAGCAATCATCGTGTGGCTTACACGCAAGCGGTCGACATTGCACGTGCTATCTGTTATGTGGGTAAATACTAAAATAACTTATAAACTCTACCGAAGTGATATACTACTGGTCGTCCAAACATGTTGACATCTGCGTACCGCAATATCATATGACGTTCTGCGTTCACCACCTGGCCAACCCCGTAGCCGTTAAGCATGAATGGATGCGGTAAAGCGATCAATTTATAACCGACCTCAGTGCTTCATACAGATCCCCACCCAACACATACCACTTCGTGGGTCACCCGTGTGCGTGGACACGATGAGAGGAACTTGTCTGCATTCTCACAACTTGCGCGAATCCAGAAATACTGCGCTTGTTGAATATTCAGCAACAGCAGCAGCAGCAGCAGCAGCAGCAAATATTAACGACTTATTTTCTTAACATCACAAACGGAGCTGTGTTAACGTAGTAAGTGTAGTTCACTAGGCCACGGGCTGGACCATCGAAGAATCGTGGTTTGCTTCCTGACAATGCCAGCAGATTTTTTGTCCACTTGTCAGTATCCAGGTCTTGCCACAGCTCTATTCGCTATTCGCCGGTTTCTCACCTAGGAGGTCTGGGTTCAATTCCTGTCCAGTCATGTGGGATATGTGTTAAGCAAAATGGCACTGGGGTCAGGTTTTTTCCTCCGAACACTGCTGTTTTCCCATGTCAGAATCATTCCACCAGTGCTCTTTGCTCATTCGTTCGTTCGTTACTTGTACCGTGGAATCTTAGCAATTTTCAGCGTCTTAAAGGAACACACTTAAGGAAAAGAACAAAGCGACCAGACTAGTTATGGGGCCCACCCAAACTCCTTTTATGTAAGATAAAACGGCCGGAGAATGAAAGTGACCGCCCTCTATCTAGTACCAAAATTAGAAACGAGTGGAGCTATACCTCCATTACGACACACGTTTTTATGGAGTGCACAAGGACAACTTTAGTTTAGAGGGACAATAAGAGAACAGTTCAGCTAGGTACTAGACAGGACCTATGTAAAAACGTGCGCAGAGCAGGGGCATAAGTACAGTGAACCTCCGTTTAATGGAACGGCAAGGGTTCGAATTTTTTTTTTGTTGGCAGGTTCTTTTTTGTACGGGTACTTGAAGTTTGGATTTTCGGGATTCAACATCCCTGGGACTCTTAAAAGATTGCTACTAAAGACAGGTTTCCGTTGTTTCCCATCTCGAGGAATAACGCACAGGAGATAGCTAGTTCGAATCTCGGTACTCTCAAGTGGGGTTTATCCTTATTGTTCGGTTTGTCCCGGCATTTGCCGGGAAAGAACCTCGATTTGGTTGCGTCCTCTTCTTCTCGCATCCTTTGCAGCTCATTATTCTCTAGATCATTCCAAAACTCAACACCGTGAATTTTAAGTTAGTGAAAACCCCTCTAAATAAACTACAAACGAAATTCTTAGAAAGTTTGGCAAATTTTATATACCTGGGAACGACACTAGAAAGCTAAAATTGCATTCACGAATACGTTAAGGGCATAATGAATTCTTAGAACTGTTGCTACCCTACAATTCATAATCTTCTACTTTCCCGTCTCGTATCTAAAAACGACAGTTTTAAATTAAATATAATATTATGTGTTTTCTATTAGTACGAAACTTTTTCTTACAAATTAGGAAGAATATTTGTTTAGGGTGTATGAAAAGGAGCGCCAAGAAAAGTATTTGGACCGAATAGAAGGAAAGTGAAAGACCTTTGAGGAAAATTGCGTCGTACACGGCTTAGTAAGTTACACTTATCGCCGTACACTATGACGACAATCACGTCAAGGAATATTTTAAAGGCGAAAGGTGAAAAACACGGTTTTAGCAGGAATCCTGATGAGAAGAAATCAATTTGGAAAATTACCATAAAACGGAAACACTCAAATTCATACGTCCCAATTTAATTCCGTTCCGATAGTGTTAGAAACCTGGGTGGCTTATTCAGAGTAATGACTAGGCCAAGTTCTTGATGACCAGGAATTCGTACTTCAACTTCCAAGAAAGCATGCCTTTTTGTCTCATCCAGAACGTCCAGACACATTATGGATTCAACACAATGACTTGTCCAGCGAGTACGTGGGGCACAACGCGCAGAAGTAAAGCTGACCATTTACCTCCACCTAAAGCGTTGTTAGAAATGGGTGGATTTGTACTTCCACGCCGCTATATATTTTAATGATATGTTGTGTCATTAAGCAGAGAGATGTCTTTACCTTATTTATCTAATACTGCCAGTTTATGCAGCACAGAGTATAGCACTAATTCAAGAGTATGGAATGCAACAAAATACAATTTAAATCTTCGTCAGGATCAGTGTACTTAATTTATTTCACAAAACAAATGAACATTGTTAATTATATATAAATATTAAAAGCGTACCTCCGAAATGTTTTGGTACAAGTGTACAATTCAGGGAGAGCAATGCCAATGTCAGAAGCCAGTTGCCAATTATTAGCTGTTATTTACAACGTTCTTCAGTCTTAAGTAGCTTCGTTTTATATATCCACTAAGTATAAATGTACAAATTTTGCAGGTCTTTAAAAACTTAGTTAAAATTTAATTAAACATTTCTTACATAATTAAATATGATAGATGCATAGTGGAATTACTGTTATTGCGTTTGTTAGTGGAAACGTCTAGTAAAGTGGCACCGTATGTTCAGGTCTGTGGTGGGTATCTCAGTCCAAAGTGGATCGGATCGTTGCGTTTGTGCTGTGTCATGTGTCAGTGCCATCAGGATATTGCAGTATTCTGCTTTGTACATATT
>JGI24697J35500_11274811_pt1 | contig 10062 bp, 5 predicted proteins | sample TergutMp193P1_FD_35500 | JGI IMG/M metagenome (IMG submission 35500) | reverse complement strand
ATATATATATATATATATATATATATATATATATTCATGGCGCAACAGCCCCCAGTGGGCCAGGACCTCCTAATTATCGACGCTTCACGATCAGAAGCTGGCACACTTACACTCGGTAGAACTCCTCTCGATGAGTGATCATCTCGACGCAGAGACATATACCTGACAACACGCTACACTCACATGAGATAGATATCCATGCCCCCGACGGGATTCGATATGACTTTGTGGTATATATATACACACACCCACAGTAGGGTCTCGTTTTACGACGGGATTACGTTCTCGAATATTTGGTTGTAAATCGAATCGTCGTAAAACGATTATTATTTAAATGTTTTAAACTGAGATAGGTTCATGGGACAAAAAAATAGGCAAATAATTTTATAACTTACAATATTTCTTTACATTAGGATACACAATTTTAATTTAATGAATTAGGTATATAGAAAATTACACAGATAATTAAAAAAGTATCAATCAAATCACTTTTTATTTTGTTGAAGAAGGCCCAGGCCGTGGTTCAGAAGACATCTAAAAAGAATTTAACGTCAACTGTTTTGATTTTTTCTTCTTTTCTGTCTCTTTGATGGACGTCATGGGTGGAAAAATCACAATCAACTTAAAAGAACTGCACTAAAATTAAAACACATACACATACACACACACACTTGCACACCGGAAAAGAGCTAGAAGCACACTAAGCAGAGAAAGGACGCTTGAGTTGCGACAGTAATGCACCACTAGTCGGGAGTGCTCGGTCCGAATCGACAAGGGTCGCAAAAGTGAATCGTCGTGAAACGAACCGTCTCAAAAGGAGACCCTACTGTATATTAATTAACATTTGTAAGTGCCAACAAGGCGAGTAACGTAGCCTAGGCACGGAAAACTTAACATTACTAATTGATATTTTTTGTGAAGATGTTTATAATGCCTGAATTAGAAACAGTGGGGCAAAAGTCACTTGATTCTCGATATTTAGCATGTCATCTTAGTACCAAGTGACTTTTGCGCCACTCCGTGAAAGTGGATAATTATAAATCTGATTGGAATTTCATGCATATTCCCATAATTCACCCACACGACATATACAATTCCGTTTTCAAGAAAATCTCCGTCATTTAAAAAAAGGACTACCAAAAATGACTACTTTATGGATGGCAATTAACACACAGCAGTAAGTCATTGGTTTGTTACCTTATGTGAAGCACAATGCGAACGGCAATTCATACTACGTGTTAAGGGAGAACCGGTTGTCCTTCCACTTCTTTGTTTTCTGCTACATGCAATTTCCCGTGAAATAGATGAAGACCGCTCCCTTCCTAATGTTCCAAATTCACTGCTGAATTGATGGGAAATTACAATATGTTTTTAAATCTTCCCCGTCGATATGGCATCATCAGTACCTTGTTACTAATGAAACTGACGCTTTATCATGGGAACCGATTTCTGCAGAACGTCTGGTAAAGATTTATGGTACTTCCGGTTGGCAACGCATGTTTCATCTGAACATGATTAGGTGATATTATGAAGCTTTCAACTATCTATGACGTCAGGTTGTTTGTTCAGGCTCAAGGGCATTACTGCCACTTGAATAGCATCAAAGTTCAAATTCTAACAACAACAACAACAACAACAAGAGCATATACCATTCAACTGCACAGAACGACCGAGTTCTTATTCTGTACAGTTTTGAGACACGGCCGATTCATGACACCGCATAATGTTTGGCATGGTCCAATATCTTGTACGACGTTAGGACATTTAGCCTTTTCTTAGTTTCCTTTATTTTATTTATATATTCTATTGTGATTATTTGTTACAGTACACAAGCATTTAAACCTTCCATGTTTTTTTAAATAATTCATTATGATTTGTATATTTTCCCTTTCCGTCCGTGTGTGATTGTACCAATTCACATTCTCTTTTAACGTGTCTGCTATGACAAACACTGACTAATGCGATGCATTCATACAATTCCTTATCCGACACAAATATACGACATACAGAACATCGTCCGATGGTGTTTACTTATTAATAGCCTTGAAAACGGCTTACTTACAGCAGTATATTTTTTTTTTGCCTCTTAGAAACAAGTAATGACAATACACTTTTACATCTCGTTGTTTAAATACTGTAATTCTTATAGTTAGCATAACGTAATTGTAAATAACACATGTAAGAAGTAAATAACACCGAAAAACACACCTCGCCTACAAGATACATATTTTGCGACATATTCACACAAAGTGCATGAAATAAACGGAAAACAGCTAGGCATGTCTGCCCGCATGTTCCTTCTCCGAGAGCAGTCAGCGTATTTTGACAGAATACCTTATCGCAGACTACACTGCAAGCTGTCGGGAATATGTACTTAATAACGGTCCCTACGTGGTTAGTAAAACCAACAAGTTATTATAGACCTCAACTTCAAGAACAATAGCTTTTTGTTTACTCAGCTTTCTTTGAAACATTTGTCTAAGTCTACATTAAATACACATTTACTTAAATTTTATTGGTAGTATATTGAATTACATCAGTAACGCAGGCTATTTAACGTATGTTTTTGTGTGGTAGCGAATAATGAATTGGAAATAATGTGGAAGGAAGCGGTCATAGCCTGTTTGAAGTTCTACATCAATATTTACCTGAAGGGGTGGAGAAAACTAAAAAAATTATCACCAAGTGTTTCGAGCGAGAATTGAGCCGGGAGCCTTCAGTATACGAGCCAGAAGCTTAAACGTTTGAGCCAACTTGCAAGGTTCATCTATTTAAGATACATTTAACAAAATACGAGAAAAATACTTTCCTTAGAATGCTATATGGTTTCGGCCTGAGATAGACTAGAACCTGAAAAATTATTAATGGACAGAGTGCAAACGTGTTTTAACGTATCCGCGGAGTCCTGCCAGACCCCACTCAACGATTCTACAGCATTACGTGTATTTTCGCCTGCTGACAATAGTCTACCCTAAGCGTGCGTACGTGCTTGCAAGCAGGTTGGCAGAAATTGAAGTACGTGCATGTTCGTTTTATCTAAGTTCGTCATTGCAGCTACAGCGTGTTGGAGTAGACATGCAAGTGAAAGGTTATGGACAGGCAAACTGTTTTTTAAAATTAACACTGCGTCTGGTTGCAAAACCATTGCTTGGCCTCCATACGAAACTTACGTTTTCAGACTTTGAATTTAAAGGCTTTAAATGCTGGTCAGTCAAGAATCTCTTTAAAACTGAATAAATATTCAGACGGGCCTTTGTAAATAGGAAAACTTCTCTAATCCCAAGAATGCAGCGTGAAAACCAAAGAAAATATATCCAATACACCAAAACTCTTCAAAGTGGAAACGAAAGTGGAATCACGAGAACGGATTAAAGTAAATACAGTTAACACATTATATATTTTGGTCCATAAATGTATGCTTCCGGGAACTAGCAAGAAAGCATATACGGAAACCCGTCCTACCAGCGTTGAAAGAATATGTGAACAGTAATTAAGTGGACAGATAGGAATTGGAATAAAGATGTGAAGGAAAATATAACTGCGAAAATCACCTGCGATGTGCGCATCAAAATGAAATTTTAAAACCTCGTGTGATACATAAGTAAATGGTCTATAGTGTGTATTTCAAAAGAGGATCTAGTAGTCTCAAGGTTAATAGTTACAGGCTTGACGACCGGATACCAAATCAGTGCAGGGTCCATTTGTCGTCCTGTAGGGAATTGTTCCCCTGGTAGTGCAGTACAAGGGGCAGTACTAAAAAGATGACAACTCTCTTTCGGCGAATGAGAAGGTTAAAACATTACGGAGCTTTATTTCCGCTGCACCTTTCTACTTCGAGGTCCGACGCGTAAGCGCTGCGACAATTACCAGCATTACTCGTTTGTTAAGGAATATTTTCTATGTCGTGCAGATGGACTTACTTTGGCAAACCATTTTGTTGCTCTTGGAATATCGAGGTGGCGCCCGGTTTCTGTGAGATCCCTTACAATATCGGGAAACACCTTGTTGAACTCGAGGAGCTCTGTCTTGTCTAACGCCGGGCTCTGTTCACTAGAAGAGACCCATGGCACTTGTCGAGCCAAGTGGTTGCTGCAACAAAAATATATCCGGAATGGTCCGGTAAAATGCTCGTGTGCATCATATATGCCTTCTTTCTAAAGTGTACACTGACTGAAAATGTCGAAGGCAAATCATGTTTGTTCGTCTGCATGTTTTGCCCCTGGAACTACTCAAATAATTTCCGCTGCATGTAGTGTATTTTGTGAGACAACTAAAATTTGTAGGACGAATTTAATTGCCAGCTTAGGGGACGCTTTTAATTAATTATCTACGTGGCTTTGAAATGGAAATCTAGCCAACTTCTAACAGAGGTCTATACCGTAAAAACTGCAGCGCGTGAAAAAGAAATAGGTCCACATTTCATTCATGTCGAAAACCTCTAACCATGTAAATATTTATAACGAACAAAAAGAAAATAAATTTCTCATCCCATGAATTTTTTTATCTGTTGTGCGATTTTCTGTACAACACTAGGTTTGTATGTGCAGTAAATGAAGACCTAGTGGAAACAGGTAAGACACATAGTGAAGAAAGCAATTGGGTAGTAGGTGTGCTACAAAAAATGAGTGCTCTATTTACGGATAGCGGAATGGACTCTATACGTGGCATATTCGTCTCAGTTTCAGCTCTATTGTAAGTATAAATTTTAAAAGCTGTGTACTCGTGAGATTGGTTAATAAATAAGATAAAACTATAAGCTGTATCAAAGGTTTTTATTTTATTTATCAACTGTATTGCACGTTTGGACCATGACTTGTGTCGCCCACATTTCGTTAATTGTTTTCAATGAGTGAGAAATGAAGACATGTCCTTCCGTCCGTCCGTCTGTCTACAAATATCGTGTCTCAAATCACTTGCAAGACTTCAGTCGACTGCTGCCCTTGAAAATGTAGGATCTCTTTTTCTTCGGTCCGTATTCCTACGTGATGACCCAATATTTACACCAGGAGGCACGTTTTTATTTTTCTTTACAGTAGTTGTAGATAACAAAAAATAGCTGGAATAGCCTCAAGAAATAATCTTTATTTTCAGAACTCTTAACTACCTGACATTCGAGATATTCGTGGACGGATATTAAATGTCCTTGCTTGTCCATGTGCTGTGGTAGAAGGTTTTTCAACTCTAACACAAAAACAAGTTGATATAGAGGCCACAAAAAACACAAGAAATTGCCGAACATTGGCTAGACTCTAAGACTTTATACCGAATGTGTCAGACTTCGAAAGCGCCCGCCTTGCCTGCTGTACCGTCTCATATTTTGTGTAGTCTTCCTTAGTCTCTCAGGCAAATACTGCCTTAACCCCATGAAATAGACGAAGACCTTCTATAAATTCGCACATACTCAGCATTCATTATCATTTTACAACCTTATTCGAAATACCATAAACATCGCACTCGATGAGCGTCGTTGAATGACAGAGTGCTGGACTTAAAACGCAAACATTAAGACTGCCATGTCACTGGCACCTTCGCAGGTACGGTGGTGTCTTTTTTAAAGACCTGTCCAAACAGAGAATACACAAAGACACCAGACATGTTTGGTAGATGTAGACTTGCGCGCATATATTCATACTTACAGAAAAAAGAATCTACTAGAAAATTTATATTTAAGGAAGCGAAGAAGCATCGATAAATATTCGTCTTCATATCAATGAAAAGGCAAGCATCTAAATCCAAATCTAACTGCTTTTTCACCTTTGATTCCAATTATCTGGAAAAGAATAAAAGTTAAATTTCGAGAACTTGCCAATATAAAATGTTTAAACGTAGAGGACGGTGGCGCTGTACAAGAACAGATCGGGTGACACTTTCTCAACTAGTCAAGGTATTCTTGTATTTATGAAAGGTGCAGATTCTTTACCGTGTTCACAAATGTCCTCCATGTGAACTCAACTCCGAATACTTGACACACTCCGTGCTTTCATACACTTTTACTTCAAAAACTTGTCTTACTATTTTGATAATATTTACATACTACTTGCTTCATATCACTTTTCTCATAATAATAATAATAATAATAATATACCACCATCCAACTAGTTGACATGACATTACCGAAAGCTTGTTTTAAAACTGCTAAACATCTCTTTCATTTAAAGTGTTAACCGTACAGAGTGATGCTTGCAAATTTAAAGGAGGTAAAGCTGTCAAACATACCACAACTTTTTAAGTCAACAGTGTGTGGCTGTTGAAAATAAATAAATAAATGCTTTACAAGAACATAAAGATTAAAAGATATTGTTACAAGAGAATAGTGTCTGCCATACATACATGCATAAAGTTTGGATATCACATTGCGGATTTTGGAAATCCCCTGACCTGAGAACAGCCTTATTTCGGATAACCTCAACAAACAGTTCACTACACAATAGTGGTGGTTATGAATGTCTCATACGGACAATATTTGGGTTTCCCAGAACAGTGACTATGAAGATCCCAGTCTTTGGGCTTGTGATTCACTTCATGCAATGACGGGGAGGGAAAGATTTTCTGAAACGTCGATATATTTCGGCTAGCTTTCCGGGCGTCACAACACAGAACACAACTATCTTCGCGGTTCATGTGAACGTTAATTAGCTTGTCATTTAATGATGCTATACCATTCTTTGTCGTCATTAATTTTGAGTTTGCTGTAATGCACTGTACGTGCAATGGAGAAGAATAGACCTATGCAACAAAGAGAAAAGCACTCTATATTGAAACAACTTTAAGTTTGGACTCTTCCAAAAATATTATTAGCGTGGTTAAATAAAGGTAAATAAACTGAGTAGGCAGTACAGCATGGATGTGTTAAATGAGAACTGTGTAGTCCGCGAACATTTTGTTCGGAAAACCTCAAAGAAAGAAGCCACTTTGTTGAAATAGGCGCACCTGGTAGGGTGACGTTGAATTGCAACTTAAAAAAAAAGGATGTGTAGTTTGAATTCGTCTGGCTCAGGATACAATCCATTGTTGAGAGTTTGTGCTCACAGGGAAGATTTCCGTGGAAACAGGAAGTTTATATGCAAGCAGTCTACTAAATTTTCAGTGAAAAGAATGTACCATGGAGATAGTGGTTAAAATTTACTGCGACTTCCAGTTTTTCAATTTGGTTGGTCAGCCCCCCTGGTGAAGGAAAAGCACAGCCCACTTCCTGGTCGCAACACAGGCGTGCTTCTGGTAGTTCTGTTTGTAAATGTGGAAGGACAAAATACGTTCAGCCACGAGACGACAAGGGATTCATAATTGGTTGAGGGTAATATCGCAGTTCTGGTATGATACAAGTCATGCTGCAATCACGTGCAATCTAGACCTATTAAAAGTTTTACGGCCAAATAGGCTGCCGGCTGGCACTGTTGGCTTACGTAACTCGGCATGTGATGAGTAGATTGTTCTTGCGCGGAATTCGCAGAGCGTAACGATGACATTGAATGTAGATGTCACACAACCATAAGGTCTCTGGCGCTACTATCACCAAATTTTTCGCTGAAAATTTATTACATTTAAATTTACTGTTTAATTTGTGTGTAAGAAATTTAACACATTTCGTTACACTCCTTCGCAGACGTGTATCAGCTCTTTCTGTATAAAAATTATTGTAGTATATATACTAACTATTTATTTACGGTGTACTGTCCGGGATCGAATCCCGGTGGGAACGAGATTTTCTGCCCGTCCAGACCGGCCCTGAGGCCTACCCAGTCTCCTGTAAAATGGGTACCGGGGTCTTTCCCGGGGGTAAATTGCGGCCGGGGCGTGCTGCTGACCACTCACCCCCTTCTAGTGCGGCGGTCATGGAAGAGTAGAGTTATACCTCTACCCACCCTCTGGGCTACACCGGGCCTGTAACGGGATCACTTTGCCTTTGTATATGTATATAAAGTATGTGAGTGTGACAAAGCAGCTCACAATCTATATATACACGTAGATCGCGGTGATAACACCACAGTTCTTACTCATTGAGCCACAAGATATAGTGTAATCTTACGTGTCTTCGATTTTATCCAATATTATATCTTAATATTGCATTGCATGCTCAATTTCCACAAAAATTGTGTGCGCGGCGATATACGAAAGGAACTTTCAATTGCAGTCACAGCTAATATTCTGCCCACACATTCTACAAATATGTACGTAGATTTCCTGTGAACTTTAGTAAAAGTGTTGCATTTTCGCGCTCACGTTAAATGATACACCTTGTTAATTACTGAAAATGACAACAGCATAAGCTGTTTGACTATTATTACGAATCTGGGTAGATGACTAACTTGATGCACAATTACGTTATATAATACGTTAATTATTATAATCCTTTACATGTTTCGAACAGCTCTGTGCTCATCATCAGGAGGTCAAATTGTATTAATACAGCACCTGGTATAGTATTCTCTGTACGTGACCGTCCGGTGTGCAAGTTGAGAAGGAAACAGTTCTTTCTCAACCTGCACACCATTAGGTCACTTACAGAAAATACAATACCAGATGCTGTAGTAATACAATTTGACTTCCTGATGATGAGCACAGAGTTGTTCGAAACATTTAGAGGATTATAATAATAAACGTATTGTATAACGTAATTGTGCATCAAGTTGGTCATTTACCCAGAGTCATAACAGGATGCACTGTCTGCAAAACATAAAATTTATTATTACGGATGTTGTTGTTGAAAAAATAATTCGACGTGAAAATAAATTGTGATTACTCTGAAGACCAGCTGCTGAAAATTTTCCGTGTTTCTCGCTTGAATTTTTTAAACTAATTTAAATTTTATCCAGAAGATTGGCGTACAGATTAAGCCATTTATTCCTCTATTATCTTGGGAGAGCGAAAATAATTAACCCAAATTACTGCAATTGTCCCATACCCGTTTATATTTTTCTGAGCAGAAAATATTCAGGGTGAGCTAGACCATGCCTGCTTGACATTTTACGTTTTGCCGACAGCTGCGGCAAAATGTGGTCTGCAGGCGGGCATTTGTTGGTTGATGTAATGATTAGTATCGGAAGTCTGCACTGAAAGAAGTTTGGAAATATTACTCTTGGTTCGTGTCTGTCCAATATAGCCCATGTTTTATACAAGGCTCAAAATTTCATCAGTTTTCTTGAAGCGTTCTACCTTAAAAAATCATTGAATATGTTAACATACGGTATGGAGCCATACAGATCTACGATTTGTATTCGAAATATTTTATTGTTATGAATATGGAACAAAGTAGCAAAACAGCAATTTCTGACTTTGTTTACTGTGTTGTCTGCAAAACCCCTAAGTGTCAGCAGGAAATCATCACCACGCCAGGGAGATAGACCGTGCCACGTAGCAACAAACATGCTTGGAAGTGCATGACCTCCACTGTACTTTTTCACTGTTGTCACAACCTCCTATACCTTTTCATATGCTAACCAAAAACCGTCTGTACATTAATTCTAAGAAGAAGTCTTTGCACGTCATGGACTGTTTTACGATCGGGGCATTTACAGTCATGTGTCATTGAACCCTGCGTGATGTAAGCTCTTTATATCCTTGGAGTGTGTTTGAACAGTTTTCATCCAGCCGAGTGTGGTTTGTCTTTCAAATTATAGAAGTTTTATTTATTTCCACCAAAGTTCTTTGTGCATACAAACAAATTCAAATGAACCTTATATCGAATGACGTAATCGAGTATCACCATAGGACTGTTATCGGGAAATTCCGGGTTTGATAACCAGGAGACTGGTTCAACCTAACCTACCCAGACAAGCAGTAATAAAGTAAACATAATGGTGTCCCTGTGCACGCCAAGAAATGCACATGGGGGACTGGGGGTATAGCTCAACGCTTTGTTAACCCTTATCCTACTAATGCGGAGAATAGAGTGAGCTCATAATAATGCCAGAAAATAGCGGATTGGCAGATGGAATGTTTGTGTGACCGTGCGTCCCTGATACAATAATACGAGTATAAATAACCAACTAGATGCAACAATAACGGTTTATTAATAATTTCAATCAGCTCAACCTGTTTCGGGCGATAATTTCGCCCATCCTC
>JGI24697J35500_11274812_pt1 | contig 10076 bp, 5 predicted proteins | sample TergutMp193P1_FD_35500 | JGI IMG/M metagenome (IMG submission 35500) | reverse complement strand
GAACGCTTTGGATAAAAGAAAAATCTCTTGTCCGTGTTGGGAATGACGGCCCATGCCTCTGACGTCCCGGTTCCGGAAGGACGACGAATAAATACAGGACATGACAGACACGAAAACGATGTATGTGTGTGTATATATATATAATATTCGAATACGATTTATGTATATATATATATCATATTCGTGTCATATATGTGTGTGTGTGTGTGTGTGTGTGTGCATGTGAGAGAGAGAACAATAGAGAGAGAGAACGCTAAGAAAAACAGTTATGAAAGAGAAGTAAACATTTTAAAACGTTCTCTGTCGCAGGTTCATTTGACTGCACTGTAAATATCTCAGGGTACACACGCATCTAGATTCCAGTAGTACGACCAAGTACATAGAGCAGAGACCTTGAAAATCTACTCTTCGAACTTTATGGAAACAGAACCGTCCTTATCGCGAGCCTGATCAATCCAATTCAAGTCCCCCTTTCTTCCTATTTCTTGATCCATTTTATTGTTAGCCTCCCATCTAAGCCCAGTTCCTCCAAGTGATCTCTTTCCCTCACACTTCCCCTCAGAAACCTTCTGCACACATAGCCTCTCCCTATACATGCTACACACCCGGCCAATCTCATGATATGATATGATGAATAGTGAATAATGGTTTGAAAAGGACGTGAAAAGGTGTAGTCGATGTGCAACTGGAGGCAATACTTTGAGACATATGGCAGGCCTGAGGAAAGGCAGTAAATACAGCAGCCAGGACAGTAGGTGGCTTGGTGAGGATTCTGATCCCTCACATACCGAATAAAGTGACAAGATTTTGTATTTGAACCAAGTCGCCTCATGAAAATGAAAAAGGAAAACAAAACAAAACATTCACGTGTGAAAGAAGCCAAGTGAGAAGAAACGCAATACAAAGAGTAACTGACAACAAAGGACGTCTCTCCTACTAAACAGTTTCCGTGAAATGGCTTGTACCTTCTTGAGCCCTATGCGCTGACACTCCCGCTGTAGCATTTAAGAAGATCTCTTCGGCCCAGAGAGGATAGAAACGTCATTCTCAGTCTTTGCAATTGCTACCAACTTAAAAGAGTAATATCCGGCCCGTTAATTTCCGCAGTGCTTCAGATTTCCCTTTTCCAATGGGAAAGACTGTGTGGGTAACAAAGACATTTCCACTCATTTAATTCTGAGTTGCTTTGTGTACGGTCACACACAACCGACTCTCATTGAAAAGCGTCAGTCGGCTCTGCGCCACACTTTGCATTGTTGTGCACACACCGTATCACTTACTTTTACGCGAAACTCCATACGTAACACACTACAGCAAATTTTATATTTTCTCCGGAAAATAATTGGGGGACAAAATGTGTCAAACCATGGAAGGATTACGTCAGCGTTCATGGTATAGGTGATTATCAGCTGAGGGTAAATTTAAAATGCACGATTCACGACCAACTTACACTGTTCCACAGCTCTCAGTCACCATCGTACTGAGGTTGTGTCTCATACTGAATTCTGCAACCTGCTTTCTCCTCTCCCTCATACTGGGGTCAAATACGACACCATAGACGCGCTTTCACTGGACTGGAGTATCTTGCGACAAGTCTGTTAAAGTTTGATGTACCTTCGTTGCTAGTGTCTCAAATTCCCGCTGTTGGTGTCTCAGCAGTGACAAAAAAAACTTAAATCGGCATAGGGAAGGCTCAAAATGTGTTTCACTTTTCGGCAACAAGTTCTGCTACTGTGCTGCGAGGCTGCCGACACCCGAGGTTACATAAAGCCAGATGGCAGGATCGTCAGTGGATAATTAATTGAAAGTTATGTGGAAAGTTGACCAAATTGGAGGGATTATTTCGGAATTTGATAGGAGGGACAGAGGAGATTACGAGAAGCCTCAGAGAAGACAGCCGATATCAGGGAAGAGTTTTGAACTGATAGCCTCTAGTGTTTTGCATATCTTGCAAAATGATCCTCCGCGATTTACTCGGAAGGATGGACCGTGTGTTAAATGTGTTGAATGTAACCTGTGTTCAATGACGGAGTTGGTGAGGTGCTTCTTACCTCAGCCTCTCGTGCCCTGTTGCCGTACATTGCCAAAAAAACGAAAATGAATCTGTAAATGCTTCGCCGCGCTCCGTGTTGACCTTCAAGATCTCATATCTCGTAGCAAATCTTCAAGGCGTGTGTTGCACTTATCTTACCTTTTCTTGCAAGTATGCATTATTTAACTTCTTAAAAAGGAGAGGAAAAGATCGGACTGGTATAAAATTAACCAGTCAGTTACTAATCGATAGCGGGGCAAGTTGACACACTGCGCCAACAAGCCCCAAGTTGCTTGTGCCGACTTACCCCCTTGCCACCTTTTTATGTTGTAGACTGTACCATCCTCAAACACAACAGAAGTCTACAGTTCTCACTAGCTCCAAACTTAGCCAAAAGGAGGCACCCTTCATGGGTGACACAGTATCACATATAGCTGTAAACAAAATTTATACAAAAAACATACATCGATGGAAATATACTTCTTGCGGTATGAAATATAAAACACCAGATCACGCTGCAGTCACAGCTCACAGAGAACAGAGCTTGCTGATCGCTCTCAAGAAAAACTATTGAAGGGTACAAATTGCCAGGTATTGCTATCCTAGGCTTTGATTGGGCGTTTTGGCCCTTGTGCCAACTTACCCCTATAGCCAACTAGCCCCCCTCTCCTGTATACAGAGGAGAAGTTCTGTCCCTATGAATGCGACTTTTTATCGAAATCTGTCACAAGTGTTATTTTACAAATTCTTTATATTTAAAACACCACAAAATGATATTAATCAATGTTTGTTTCTTTATGTCACAGGCGGTCAAACAGTCGATTTCGGCTGCTTTTTTGGTCAATCGCCACCTCTTTTTGGTCTCTATCAAAATTTATTTTCCGCCTCAGTGCGATCAATAGCTCTTCGTTTGACAGCATTCTTTGTATCCACCCACCTCTACGAAGAAGCCTTCTCCCATATAAAGATAATCAAGATACTGAAGCCCTCTGACGGATAAGCATTTAAAATACTGCCTTCACTTCTGCCTAAGCAATTAGAAACCCCCTCCCAATAGGTTATCACAGGATATACAGTGTCCTGCATCAACTTCGCAATAGGTAGTTTAATTAAAAACAACTTTTAATTACGGTAAATGGGTTTAGTTTGAAAATTTCAGATTTAATAAATGAAACAACTGTACTTTTGTATACTTGATGTTGTGTCATTTTATATCTCTTTGCCAATGTGACCAAATATTAATACGTAATGTATTATGGTAGATCGCAAAAGATTTTCTGTCTTTAGAACACTGAGTCTAATACGAGTATTCTGGCCACCTGTGCTCTATGTGATGTGATTTGGACCACATCAGTCCGAATTCAGGACGTCCGATAATGTGGTTTCTGGTATCACACCTGATTATATGAAAACCGTAACTGCAATTCCTGTACGTGTAAATGACGTGCATGCCACATTGCAAATGCCCGTGCCTCTGACTAAAATTTCAGTTAGTTCAGGCGCTTTCACATAGCAAACACAGACAGTGACTACTTGGTTCGTTATGACTGCCCATCTTTTCGTATGTCTGCAATGGAAAAGCGCCATTCCCAGCGGAAGGATTTAGATTAGGTTAAATTTCAAATGTCCTGTTATTACTACAATTTTTTTTAAATATTCCGACGAAAGTAACAGACACTTTTCATGGCAGCGTACCTGCAGTTGATAAGGAGTCTTTGTGACAGAGACAGAATGAGTTTTCCGTGAGGTTCGAGTTTTGTCCAATAGAAGTGCATGGCCGAAACATGTTAACAGGAAATTATCGACTGTAATCTGCTGAGGAGAAATAAAAGAGGAAACGCTCCAGCAGTGCGAGGTTCTGCGGTCATTTCCCAACCTCTTATACCTCCCTACCATGCTTCTTTCCAATTCTTCTTTCATCCGATTCTAAATATTTCTACTCAGCCAATTGGCCCAAAGTCAGGCAGAATTCTTCTCAGTATTTCTAACTCTAACTCCTGTGTTCTTTCTGTGACTGTACGCAACTCTACGCAGTACAAGTTACTGCTCTACACACAATAACACATGACAGTTGAAATTCTGTCGTTATTCTGTCCCCATTTATAACACCGTAGTTACAGTTAAGGTTAAGTTCTGCAAGTGACATGAATTGCTGAAGACAAACTGTCATCATGCAGCAGTCGACACACCTATGAATTAGTCGGTAATGTTGCTTTGATATTTGCCGATAATTAATCTGTAAGTAGTAACACAGATTATTCTGTAAAACTGTGTGTTAAAACTTTTCAGTTCATAATAAATGTAATTTTAATCTGATGTTACATTTCTATGGCTGTAATGCGTAAATTTGGATAAAAGGAAGTCATAGCTAAAAGGGTTAAATGTTAAATTTTGCTTTTGAAAATTCGAGAGGATTCTATGAGCAATAATTAAATTAATGTGGTTCTTTGAAATGCTCCACCAAATTCCTTTTTGCTACCCACGGTGCGGAGACCATACACTATTCAGATTTCATCAAAATCCATTAAAAGCCTCGATCACAGGATATTCCTTATGCTATCTCCATCAGTCATATGTATCTCTTATTCAAAATTATTGTACAGTTACGTACATTGCAAATTCACTTATTGTAAGAGTTAAATATGCTGTAGCAAAGTTCGATAACAGAAATTTCCATTAAATTTCTTTGTCATGGCTAAAACATAAATGCAGTGTTTTTTGTTTGGGTCCTAACTTGGTGCTTGGTGAATACTGGCCACAGCCTCCTTGCCCTCATGGCGGACAGTTTCACCGTTCATCGTGTAACATGTTGAAGTCGTTTCGGTACGGCTATGCCAGAAATAGGCAGGAATCCGTTAGACACTGAATTTGTTACTCAGTTGATCAAATAAATGAGAGCGAGGTAAACTGATAAGACTATACGTATGGAAGAGGTGAGGTGTGTTTGCAAAATGTTATTATGGAAATTTCAAGGAAAGAGAAACTATTTAGGAAATCTAGCTCAGAGAGGACATTGGCATTCAACTAGATGTTATACAACTAGGGAGAGATTACGCGAAACTTGGGGATATCACTGTAGTGATAACGAAGATTCAAGTCTTTTGCTACATGATACAGACCTTTCGGAGGTCATGCTGCGTCCATCTTCAGGGTTTGTGTATTGCATACATCCAGTAGATATGGTAAAAAGCTCCTCCAAAACTTCAATCACTATTTACAAATTGACATTACGGCATATCCCAGAAGAATCTTAGTGTTTGAGGGATTTGTTCATTAGGCATATTAGAATTATATTGCGAATATTTAGGATAAGTAAAATTCAAAGCAATCCCTATACAGCCCTGGACAGGCCCTGAGGGTTCCAGGAGGTTGAGGCTCCCAGATTTCAAGACAAATAGGGTGGCATAATTTATCTAATAGTTTGCCAGTTGGATTACTATGAAATATTACTTTGTCCCCGACGTCTCAGCTGAATTTTGTGGGACACGTTTTGTATTGATTCTTACCTGTAAAATACTAAGTTTGAAAATCATAGTCCTTTGAGATGTGAAATTAAGTGAAATTTACCGCATGTCGTAGGAAGGTATATTCTCCATATTCTATTCTGAAGATGGAGGACATAATTACCACCGAAACCTCCGTAAAGTTTTGCCAGAGTAGGCATTATTATAGCTTGAATGTCGACAATCTTCACAGTTACAGGCTCAGGATATCACACCTATTAAACCCTGTATTCCATGAAACTCGAATTTGTCTGGGCGAAAATCGCGTTCTCGAGGGTTAAACACCGTGGGTTATGTGATTACCACTGCCCGTCGTACAATAACTTGCTAAGTCTAGCTAGTTCTGTACGAGACGCGATTCTTGCATGTGAAGTGTACGGTTGGGGCATGCTTATAAATAGCGATGTAGAAACTGATGATGTCTCATGTAAAATGGCGTCAGAAACTAACCTTCCATTACTAAGCCTGCATTTAGTGAATTAGTTAATGTAAAGTCCTTAAAAAACTCATTTGAGAGGCACTTAACCCTACAGTTGATACAAGTTTTCAATTTTCTGTTCGGAAGGGGAAATTTATCCTATTTCAAGGCAGGAAACAAAAAAATACCGTGGCCCACTTCATCACAATTCCCCCCTGTGATAGACTAAGAAGATGGTCTAACGGTGGAATTCTTCTTTGATTCCCTACCGACTTTCGAAATAGTTTCTTTTGAATAAGGATCACAATTTATTACAACCAGTTCGACTTCTCTTTTACTGGTTTACAAAATCAGAACGTCTGTGTGGAAGGTTTGTGCTGTGCTCATGGATGTTGCGTGCGAGAACTACTGCAGTAAAACGAATAAATATCATTCGTTCCGAAGTTGGTGGGACTGGTATTGCGATCACGTGACTTACGCTTATGTGAATCCCCGCGCAACGGCAAAAATATCCCTGAAATTCTAGGTCCTTGTAGAAATGACAAGATAATCCCTCGTCTTTCCATCCAGATTCTTTATGCTTCAAAAATTCAAATAGCAAGGAGAGAAAATGTAAAGAAAGATCGGACTACAACAACAGTTGGCAAGCCTGTATAAAATGAAGTCGTTGAGTTACAGCATAAAATACGAAGAAGCTGAATGCTGGACATTACCGTCGCCACACTCCATAAACTGCAACTCTGTAGGGATTGTAGTCAGGCATTCTGCTTGCAGTTAGTATGTATCCATGAAAAGTAGATTACATGCAGGTATATTTGAAGAACAGAAAGAGATGTGTAGGCCTACTCAGACACATTTTAACTTACAGTATATTAAAGCTAACCCTACAACGAAAAGAGGTTACTGTATGTACATCTCACTAAAAACATGAAATATCTTAATTTTGCCAGAGCAATTCATTTTAATATCTCTTATGGGTCTGACAGCACACAGCAGAAATTTCCACAAACTGTGTCACTCCTCAAAAGACAGGAATATCCAAGAACGTGTTTATCGCAAGGTAGGAACTGAAATTTTATACTTGATTTAGATAAATTCTAGGCTTGGGAGGGATATTAAAATGAACACTAAGAACGAAGACGAACAGTATAGAAACATCAAATGGCTAGGTTTATGCGAAGAAACACATTTATGTGGATCAATTGGCCTCTGGACAATTCTGAAGGATCTGCTTGCTGTAAAGAACGCTCAATATTGAAAGAGTTTAAGCCGTAAAGTTTAGTAAGCACATTTTAAAACTTCTGGTACAGTATCGGGCTGAGACATTAATATCTGAAGTAACGTGATATGATAGAGGTAAAAATTAAAGACTGTATGGTACTAATGGAAAGGAATTTCGGTCCACACCTTGCAAGAGTTCTAAGTCTAAAGGCCAGTCGAAGTGGAACGATAAGCGATTTTTTTAATTTCTATAAAATAAACCAGTTAAATTTCGACAAATATTTTTACAAAGGAAATTCGTCAAAAAATCTAAACTTATTAAATGGAAAATTTCTGAATAAAATGCTGCTGCGGGACGTATGATGCAATACTAAACAACAAGGCGTGGCATCGTAGAATTACACTGTCGTCATTATCATGGACGTCAAGGCCTCTGATGTTGCCAAATAGAGTTTAAAACAAAAGTTGAATGAAAATATTTCCCCTAAATTCCAATATAAAAACATTCGTGCTCATTCATTCATTCATTCATATTTAGCAGGAATAAAAATGGGTTAGTCAAAAAAGTGCAATTACGAGGAAGAAATTCTTGTACACTTGAAGTATCAAAATTTTCATACTTATTTCAATTTTATGCCAACAAATCCCGTGCTCTTATTTCTCTTCACTTCAGGAAAAATTCTTTTTTAGGCGCGTTCGAAAATTGCGAAACGCGACTATTACTTTCTTCAGGTCTGTCTGTCCATCCGCATGGAACAATTCGACAGACGAGTGGACGGATGTTCATGAAATTTGACTTCCGAGGATTTCTTGAAAATCTGTCGGTAAAAACCGTGTAACATCAAAGTCTGACTAGAATAACGGGTAATTTACACGAAGCCCTATGTACATTTATGATAATATCTCGATTTCTGCTTAAAATAAGAAATGTTCCAGACAGAATACAATAACATAAACAGCCAACTAGACGCAAAAATAACAGATTTTATTGATAATTACAATCAGCTCAAAATGTTTCGGGCGAAAATTTCGCCCATCCTCAGGAACACTAGACGCTGTTTACAGCTTGTGGTATAATGCATCGGCGATGTCGCCTGCTGGTGACAAGGATGAAGCGGAACCAGTTCCGCTTTTTGTATTCTTGTATCAGTGATGCACGGTCACACAAACATCATATTTCAGACAGAAGTTGTAGAAAAAATAAAAACACGCATTTTATGTTCATTAATATTTTCCCCAAAATCGTACCGCTTACGAGATAAAGTGGAAAACTATGGCAGATTCGGACAGGCCCCACAAGACATTTTAACACGGCGCGTGCGCTTTGCATGCTGAATGGCTAGGCTACAGACACACACAGAATATGTAATACTTATTACTTTTCCACTGCAAAAATTGCGACGCGAAAGCTCCCCAGTGTTGCATTTGTACGTACAATTCATTATTCATTACCATCGTAAGTTCGAGGTAATATGACCGTCAGTTCTGTGACTTAAACTACAGATAAATACATATTGCATTCCAGGATGCGTTCGACCTGTCAGTCAATACGCTAACTCTTGTAAGTTACGCACAGTAATTACAGCTTGACTGAGATCCATACGTAATATTTAACTGAACAATTGCATTCTATGGGGCGGTACTACACGTCAAAAACATGTGAGACTCTTGACTGAAACAAATAAACATGGATCTAGCACTTTGCAATCAGTGATGGAAATGGGGCGGTCTGTCCCTTTGTAAATGTGGCTCTTCTGATCACAAGGCCTATACAATACACAATTCTACACCCGGATAAATCAGTTGCGGTTAACAGTTATGTGAACTGGCGTTCTTTACACGACGGAGGCCGTCACCAAGAGTTTTGTTTTGAGTTTTTAACAGGAAGAAAGCAAAAATTCGGACTTAGAAATTTACAGGAAAATTTGTGATTTATGCAGGTCACACATATGTGAGAGTATAATGACTGGATGTTTTATACGATCGCCCTTTTATAACTGGCATGTCCTGAAGTACTTAGTCTGGTAGGAGAACGTCTTTCTGGATACGGGTCGGGTACATCGAATCCACGCGTAGTCTTCACTATGTTCATGTATTTATTTGTATTTGAGATGCAACGTCTGAGCTTGTACAGTTAATCAAATAATTTTCATGTTCTAACTAAAGGAAAACCAACAGTCAGTTCATTCCCAAACTTGTTACCTGCTGTTTAGGTTATCACACTCTCCACCACATCACTCACACCGCTCTCGTAATCGACTGCTAGCTTTCACCCACCTCCGTTATCAGCTGCTAAAAGTTTTCTCTTTTAATTCTCTGTAGGTAACCCCTCCTACCAGTCACCAAAGGTTCTTAAATGTGCGTTGGTAGTTTAAATTTATAACTGATGGCGGTGACCAGCATTCGCTCTAACTAATAAACAAATATACCAAAAATATTCGGCTACAAGGTGAAGCTGCTTTCGTCTGTCTAAACGCAGGAACTAAAGGCGATATCTTCTCAACAGAATAATAAATGTGCGGTTTCCACAGAAATATGATTCTCATCACTAGAACACGAGTTCTTAAGAATGACGAAGCAAAAGTTTTCGGACTCAGGCAATATAAAAATTGTATGCTTCACTTAGAAACACGTCTGCATTTTCCCCTTAGAAATTCATACACAGCGCCCAGCGCCTCGCACACCGCTGGCAGCATTTTTTAAACCCCGTTCCGTGGTGCTACTCAGCACAGCCGGTATTCAAGTTGAGTCTCCGTGGTATCATCAAACCTTCTCCCTTTTAGCCGGATTTTCGTGTTTGGGAAAATGAAGAAGACACAAAGCCCTACGTCGAAGAAGTAAAGGGTGCGTAAGCACCACCATTTTAGTATGCTGAGCGGAGAAAGCTGTATGTCCTGGCGAG
>JGI24697J35500_11274813_pt1 | contig 10093 bp, 7 predicted proteins | sample TergutMp193P1_FD_35500 | JGI IMG/M metagenome (IMG submission 35500) | reverse complement strand
CCGCCGTACTCTTCAAGCAGTATGGCGGCTATTTTTTTTAAGGAAGCCGCCTTGTTACGGTAAAATCCCGCCGGATAGATCAGCTTCGCGACAGCCGCTTCTTTTAAAACTGAAAGTTCAGCGGGGCTGCCGGCTTTTTCAAGAAGCCGCCGTGAAGCGGCGAGAGTCACTTCGTCCTTGGTGCGCAGGCTCAAAATCGTGGAGACAAGCACCGCCCATGGATCGCTCGCGCCATCGGCGCGTAGGTAATGTTCGGCGACTGTATTTACAGACGGATCCTGCACATGAATATCATCGCGCCATTTTTCAAGGGCCGCAAAAATCGCGTCCCATTTGATTTTGCTACTCATCTTTTTCAAGCAGGCACTGCGCGAAAACTTCAACAGCCCTGCCCTTTCCCACCGGCCCAAGGCCTTCGGCGGTCTTTCCCTTTACAAAAACCCTGTCTGGTGTTACTTCCAGAGCGGCGGCAAGGGAGCCGCGTAACTGTTCGCGGAAAGGCAGCACTTTTGGCTTTTCGCATAACACTACGCAGTCAAGATTGACAAGCCGCCATCCGGCCTGTTTTACCCGCGCAAAAGCCTTACGCAAAAGTTCCATCGAGTCCGCGTCCTTCCACGCGGGATCGGAAGGCGGGAATAATTCGCCGATATCGCCGAGACAAGACGCGCCGAGGATTGCGTCGCATACCGCGTGGGCAAGCACGTCTCCGTCGGAATGGCCGTCCTCTCCCTTTGAAAATGGAATCTCAATTCCGGCAAGGATGAAACGCCTGCCTTTTTTTAAGCGGTGTATATCGCAGCCAAGTCCGGTTCTTATCATCTTATCATCGCAACGCCGGGCAGGGGACGGTAAGCCTTAAATAAAAAATATTTAAAGGGATGAATATCAAGCGCGTTTGGATACCATCCGTCAAGCTCGCCTGTATCGACAATGTTCAACGCGGGGCTGTAAGAAATAGGAAGGACTACTCCCCTGTCCAAAAGCATTTTTTCGGCTTCGGCAAGAGTGGCAAGACGGACTTCTCCCTCTTCGATCATGGATCTGTCAATCAATGCCTCAAAATCTTCGTCGTTAAGACGCGAGTCGTTTAAATTTGAATCGCGCCGCCACATCTGCAGGAAGGCGTAAGGATCGGCAAAATCGCCAATCCATGTAGAAGAGCCGATTATATAGCCGCTTTCTTTCATAGCCTGAAAATATCTTTCGAATGGAACAACCTCTACGCGCACATTGATCCCAAGTATTTCCTTCCATGCGTTTGCCATCAAAGCCCCGATACGAATAGAGTCGCGCGAAGGAGTCAATCGAATAACAAGTTCCGGCATTCTTGAGCCGTTTTGATATCCGGCCCCCGCCATCAATCTTTTCGCTTCGTCATAATTTGTTTCCGTTATCCCTTTCACAACAGGATAACCGGCAATCGGAAAAATCAAGGTCTGCGCGGGCAGGAATTGGCCGCTTCGGATTTCATCCCAGGGCAATACAAGGATCATAGCGCGGCGTATTCTGTGATCGTTCCAGGGCGCGTCGGCGCAGCGGAAAAAATAATAATGTGTGGCAAACATAACATTTATCTGAATACCAGACCTGTCCGTAAGAGCGTCAAGATTCACATCGCCTGAAATCCAGCGCGCTTCGCCGGAATTCCACAGATGGGAGGCCTCATCAGCAGTCTCCGTAAATTTAACGGTAATTTTATTAAGGGCGACATGCGCTTGATCCCAATAAAGATTATTCTTTTGCATAACAATACTTTCATCGTTCATGGAGACGATTCGGAAGGGCCCGTTGGAAACAGGAGGAGTCCATGCGGAATTTCTACCGGTAGGTGACCATGAAACTTTATTTATCATGGAAGGATGAATTGGGCTGAACGAATGATGACAGAGCATTGCCGGAAAAAATGACGCGGGAGAATTCAATTTTACAACAAGCGTTGCGGGAGAGGGCGCGGAAATCCCCACTTTATCTGGATTTCTTTCAACTCCGTTGCGGTAATCACGTGCGCCTTCGATAATATCGAATAAACCTGAATACGGAGAATCGCGCCCCGGTTCAAGCAGGGAAAGCCACGCGGCGCGGAAATCCTGCGCTCTTACAGGATCGCCGTTCCAAAAACGCGCATTCTGCCTGATGGTAAAAGTCCACTGTTTCTTATCAACGGAAACTGCCCATCTTTCCGCCAGTGCCGAAACAGGCTCCAGAGAATTAGGGTGGTAGGAAAAAAGCCCTTCGTATATCGCGGTAAAAATCTGCGCTTCGCTCGCCAGATAGGATTTGCGAAAATCCAGTTCCAAGTCATGCTTTGAAAACGCTACTGTAATCTCGTCCATATTCCTTAGCTGAGGACGCGCTTCCGCAAATCCGTCCTCATGCACTTTTTCCTGCTCATGGCTGGCCGGTACAGGAGAACTCTGGCAGGCGGCAATCAATGAAACAAACAAAACCGCAAATAAAAACTTTTTCAGTTTATTTTCCATATTTTCATTATAGTAAAAAACTCTTGTTTTTTCAACTCCCGAAATAATGGTACGACACAAATCTTTACTCTCATAAATTTTAATGTTCGTGTTGGTTCGTGCGGCCTAAAGCTATTTTTAAATATTTAACGTTTACTAGGCCTACGCCATGTTAATCTTTTTTTAGAAACGCCCTCACTAGTTCGGGCACTTTTTTCGGGCGGGTTCGTGGTAAAAAATCTTAACCCTTATTCGTTGTGATGACTCTGTAATGCGCGGAAGTCATGTCGAGTCCCTTTTCGCGGAAGCCGTTCTGGATGTTTTCAAAAAGCATGGTAAAAATCGCGGGGATTTTACTGACCTCCTTCGTGTAACAGTTGATCTGATAGCGTGCATAGAAATCGTCAAGGTTTGTCTGAAGCACAAATGGCTTCGGCTTCTTTTGAACATAATTCGTGGCTAACGCGGCGTTTATCAGAATTTCGTGAACGGTCTCCCAGGGAGTTGAATAGCCGTAAGTTACTTCGGCGTAAATAATCAAACCTTCCTCATCTTCGTCGGAAGAAGTATTGTAATTTATAATGCTTGAACCAAGAATCAAAATATTGGGAAAGGTTACATATTCATTTTTATGCGTCTTTAGCCGCACTACCATAAGATTTTTTCCCACGACAAAACCCGTTATCTCTTTTATCTGCACGCGATCCCCGATTTTAAAAGGACGCATGTATGTGATAACAAGTCCCGCTACAAGATTACCGATGGCGCTTGTGGAACCAAGCGAAAAAATGATGCCGACAAAAACCGAAACTCCCTGAAAGGCCCTTGAATCGGAGCCGGGCAAATAGGGATATATAACCGCGACGGTAAAAGCCCATAAAAGCACCTGTGAAATTTTATAGGTAGGCGCGGCCCAGTCCGCGTAAAAATGCGGCAGGACGAGCTTTCCTTTTTCAATTTGAGTCGCAAAAAATTTCAGCGCCTGAATAACAAATTTTGTAACAACGACAATAATAATAATCATTATTAAGTTGGGAATAAATTTTATTATGCCGACTGCGATATTCCGCAAAGGCGTAAGAAAATAGCCGAATAATGTCGAGGCAAGATTTCTTGTAGCCGGAAAAAAGCTAAATACAATCGGGATTGTGAGAATAAGCAGAACGGCGGCAATAATGTATTTTAAAATTTTGAGGAGAACAAGGATTATATCTGTGATTTGTTTGGATGACAGAATTTTGAATTTTTTTATAACAAGAGGCTTTATCTTATCTTTGCCGGACTCTTCTATTTTTACATTTAAACGCTTAAACAGGCGCCATACCAGCCAGATTAAAAAAGCCATTACGGCAACGATTGCCGCGGCGATGCCAAGCCTCTCAAAAATATTCATTTCGTGATTCGGTCTTACTATGGCAAAACTGGCCGACGAAACCGCGTCAACACGGGCATCTTGCGTCTTTGGAACTGGAGCCGGTTCCGCCGTGATAACTTCGCCCGCGCTTTGCTGTCTGTCCGGCGCAGGTTCCATCGCGTCATCTTCGCCCGCGCTTTCCTGTTCGTTAGCTGAGATTTCATCCGGCGAAGTTTCGCCGCCTTCCTGCGCCGCCAAAAAAACAAGCGGCATAAATAAAAGTAAAAAAATGATTTTTTTCATAAACAGATTTTCCTCCTGTTTAAAAACAACTTGTTATCGCGTTTTCGAAAGCGTCAAGCTGAACGGGAATTATCGCGATTGGATCGCATTTTTTCATCTGCGCCGTAAGGAAAGCAGGCACATCAACGGCTTTTCCGGCGGCTTCTTTTACAACTTTCGCGGATCTTGCCGGATGACCCGTCGCAAGAACGACAGTGTGCGCATGGCCGCTCCATTCCTTTTCGGCGATAATTTTCCGCGCCGAGGCAAAAGCAACTGCGGTGTGAGGATCGATGAAAAGCCCGTATTTTTTGTACACGTCTTCAATGGTTTTCAACGTAAGATCATCGTCAATTGAAGACGGAAAAACCATATTGCGCATAACAGCCGGAACCTCTTCGTAGAAAGAAGCCAAACGTTCATAATTAATGGGAAAACTTATATCAAGAGCCGGAGAGTTGGTAAAAACAAGCGGCTTTGGGATAAACGGTTTTCCCCTGATATAATCGCCGAACGCGTTATTAGCGTTCATGGCGGCAATAAACCCGTTTACAGGCATGCCGAATTTCCACGCGTAAAGCCCGGCAATAAGGCTGCCGAAATTGCCCGAAGGAACGCTGAAAATCAAATCTCCGCTCAGGGAATTCTTTATCTGTGTAAAAGCGTAAAGGTAATAAAAAATCTGCGGAAAAAGCCTGCCTGAATTTATCGAGTTTCCGCTGGTTACGCTGTAACGTTCGCAAAATTTCTTATCGTTAATCGTATCGATTATCAAACGCTGACAATCATCGAAAGTCCCCTTTACCTGTACCGGAATAATATTGCCGCCGTTATGCGCAAAGGCGCCGGTGTCAAGCCCGCGTATCTGTCCCGAAGGATACAGAAGCACGAGCGATATTCCCTTCCTGCCGCCGAAAGCGTGCGCCATACTCGCGCCCGTATCGGGTCTCGCGGCGGCAAGGATCATCGCCTGCTCGCCGTCCTTCAGGCACTCTTCCATCAACGCCGACATAAAGGCGATGCCGAAATCCTTAAATACCCCCGTCGGCCCATTGTAAAGGTTGAGAAGTGAAAATCCGTCGTCCAGCCTGATCAATTCAGGCTCAAAATTGTAGGCGCTCTGCGCGACCCTTGACGAGGAAACAGGGTTAAGCCCGCCTTCCAAAAGCGAAGGCGCCGCCGCCGCCACAAGTTCGTTAAAACTGGTTTTCTCGTCCATGTGCATAAGAAACTGGCGAAAATCCGCCGGCTTATCGGGCACATAAAGGCCGCCGTCTCCGGGCAGGCAGTTCAACACCGCGTCCTTATATGAGACAAGAGGAAATCTGGATTTTGTAGAACGAAACTGCATAACGATAATTATATGGGAAAAGCAGGTTAATTTAAAGGTGACAGACAGCTACAATTAAAAATCCACCACCCATACAGGTAGCGTCGTATAAAAACAAGACGCTATATATAGCGTAAATGTCGGGCACCATTTTTCAACTAAACTTGACCTCGGCTTGACCTTTTAACGCCCAGCCGCCTGTAAGTCCTTATATTATATAGACTTATGCGCGGCACCGTCTGCAATCCTGTTATGTGACGTTCCACCCAGCGCCCCGTTATGTTATTACATCGGTTTTTAAAATAAAATATTAAAAATAATGTTTTAACTACTTTCATGTTGCCAATCATCTAATAGTCTTCGGTCTGCTGTAACATCCCTCTATTCTTCAACCGGTTTACCACAGGGAAGCGTATCCGCGACACGGTAATAAACCTTGTCAAAATAATTTTTGCAATCGTACAATCCGCCTGCGTAAATTTTTAAATGACCGTGCCAGCCTTCTTTAAGCGGCGTTACACGCTCAAATCGCTCGCCCGGAATCATTATCGTAACCGGGGTTTCGATATTTTCCGTAAACATTATTTCAAAGTAATCGTCTATGCCGTTGTAGCTTCCCCTGGTAATAACAGCCGTCTCCGCTTCGACTATTTCACCCAGCCAATCACCATATTCTTTGTGTAAAAGTAAAGAATAGTGGTATGTGTTAAAAATAAGATAAAGATCGCCTTCTTTACAGATGTCCGTTTCCCAATAAGTGGTATCGCCTAAAAAACCGTTTTTGTCAAATTGATGCGTTAGGGGCAATAAACTCAATTGTTTACACATTTTCTACTCCACTAAAAACCCGTATTCATATACTTTGGGCTGTATTTTTTCCGCCAATACTGACAGATTTTGACGCAAGTTTTTTATAAGGGCGTTGTATGTTTCATCACCGGATTTTTGCTTCATTGTGCCTTTTGTCTTGGAGCGCCCCTGAAAAAATTCCCGGATGTCATAAAAAGAAGCGTTATTCAGGGCATTACGATGGCCTGATATTTTTGAATGATAGTATTTCCATAGTTCTTTGCCCGCTTTAATAGTATTTCTTGCTTCTTTGCTAAACTTTTTTTCTTTGAGATAATTACTCATAAAGTCTGATTTGAAGTTATCTCTTGCGCCTACTTCCTGCGCGGTAAATGGTATCCAGTGGTTTACGCCATATTTTGACTGAATACTGTTTTTACCATGAAAGAGCGTAAAAACAAGACAATTATTTTTAAAATCAGTATCGTTCTTGTATTCATTTTCAGGATATAAGAACTGATCATTATGATTTATCCATGTATGTTCCATATTATGCCGGACTGCAAAATATATGGCAATTTCCAATAAATTATCTTTTGTTATCCATATACCTCTTGGGTTGCCAATTTGTTCTTTTGTATTAACAATATAAACTTTATTGTAATTTTGAAAATCATTGCCGTTTATTCCGTCCATATAACCGATAGGCTTTTCAATATATTTTTTGTATTCAGAAATCCAATTATTAATAATTTGTTCTTTCTTAAAACTACAAAATGTTTTCTTTCCAATATAATTATTACCGGCGTCAAATACATCCGCTTTTATTTTTTTAAATGTCGCTTTTTTATCAGAATCCCAAATTTTAAAACCTGTTGGGAATTTTCCATTAACATTATCAAAAGTATAAGCAGGCATTATAAAACATTTTAAAAGTTTTGCGCGAAAAATATTACGGAAATTTTCAAATGCAGGTCCGGTAAGTATTTTTAGAGTTGAGAATTCACCTGTTTTACAGCCCTGTATTTCAGAATAAATACGCATATTAAATTGTGCAAAGAGTTCACGCCCGGCAGTTCCCAATAAAGGACTATATTTTTCATGGGTTTTTGATTGATTAACGCCTACTTTACCTGTTATATTTTTACTTGAAACTTCCGCATAAGGGGGATTTATATAGACAATTAATTTTTTTCTTTTTTCAGGATCGTCTATTATTTCTTTAAGCCCTTCGGGTAGTTTATCAAATTCGTCATTCAAAAAATCAAACTGAAATACATGGGTTTCCAGCAGGTTTGCGCCGTTTTTAATGCGGTCTTTCATAACGCCTACATCCTGATTATCAAGCGTCGAAGCCCAAATATTGTATTTATTGGTCAAGCCAACCAGCATATTTCCTGTGCCAGCGGCACAATCCCATATATAATATTCATCTTGCCAGTTTTCCCCAAATACTTGAGTAAGGTATTCCTGCGATTTTTGCACCCATATCTGGGGTGTAAAAAAAGAGCCTTTTCTTTCCCTGATGTCCTGCGGAACCAATAAATCACGCCACTCAATAATATAATCCCAATAGATTTCCAATGGGGGGCGTTTGTATTTTCTCCAAAATTCGTTATAGGCTTTCTGGTTATCTTTGAACGGTATTTCCCCAAACAGGGAGATACCATACTCATCTTGCCCTTTTGCAAATTTATAGTGGTTACTTTGTAATACTATGAGCAGTTTTTCTTTAAGCGATACATTTTCTACTGACAGCAAATCGGCAAGGTAAAAATCGCCGTCAATTATGCCGCCTTTCTTGGCAATCTCCCAATCTATGGCGATGGACGGCTTTACCGTTTCCAGCCAGCGGTTGTATGTTGGTACAAAGTTATTTTTATCTATTTGTACATGGGAAACCAATTCAGGAAAAAGTTCCATACTTGTAGTAAAATTATTTTTAATGAATTCCTTTAAAACCTGTTTGTCATTATCAAAAGAAAATATCATTTCTTTATCTTCAATGGTTTTCTCAATTAAATTCTTTATCTGCCTGAATTCTTTTGTTTTATGGTCGCTCGGCGTTATATTCCAGTTAAAATCGTTTTGGTAAATAATTTCGTTTATAAAATGATACTGCAAAAAAGCGATTTTTCCGTAATCGAAAACGCATAAAAAAGGCGGCGGGGTATGTTTATCGTAAGTTCTGCCCTTGCCAATAGTCAGTATTAACTGGACAAACATTTCAACGATGTCGGCGGTATTTTTTTTGGTTTCTGCCCATATTAGATGACGGTCTGCTTTATCGGTAATGATAAAATCTATACGGTCAAGTTCCTGCATATAGGCGAATTTACTTGTTCCAAAATACTCCTGAAATACGGCTGTTTTGAAATTAGCCTCGCCTATTTTTTGACTGTTTTCTGGCATTAATCCTTCCTGTGAAAAAGTATGCCGTTTTCGGGGGGAATTAGTCAAGTACGGTAAAATAGGAAAATACCAGCATGTATTGGGCTAAAAAGCTGCCTCAAGCAACTCCAAAAACCAAAAGTAATAAATATATTGGATTTTACCTATATTTCTTCTTGTGGCAAAGGCGCATAATTCTTATTTCATTTTTTAATTATTTATAATACTAGATATGTTTCAAACGCATATATCTTATTGGTGGAATGTCACATAACGTTCCGGTTGTAAACGACGTTGCCAGTCCCCTATAAAGCAACCCGTAGGGTTGCGGGGGCTGGCGATGTGGGTAAAGGATGCGTGAGAATGAGCGTAGCGAATGACCTAGCCGACTGAACCCCGATCCGCCGAAGGCGGCGAAACGCATACGGCCCTGTTAGGTGAAGTCAAAAAAAGTCCCATCATTTTTTTCATCAAATAAAAATCTCCCAATTATCAGATTAGGTTTTTCTCCAATAAAAATGAATTTGGGCCCCATTTTATAATTTTTAGTTATGCTCTTATTACCAATATCTTTATATATTATTTTCATGTTTAAGCGATAAAGATCGACATTTTTTTTACTATAAAACTTTTTTGCTGAAGTTAATTGAATTGCTATTTCCATCAGATCAAAATAGGGAGTAGGGGTTTTTATAAACACAGGAGAATTGTTAATACTGATAGGTAATATATGATTTACTGATGTTAATAATTCGCTATCTAATAGAATAGATACTTCACTTATAAATTTTTCTTGTTCATCTGACGTTGGTATTTCATTATCCGAATTCATTTCAGTTTGTTCATCTGATAGTGTAATTATAGTACCCGTTTTTATACCAGAATCATTTTTAACAATGGATTTTCTATTGCCAAATTTTCCAATTTTATGCTTTCCTTCAGAATCATGGTGCTTAATATAAGAAATTAATCCATTAACATTGTATTCCCAGAGGATTTTTACATTTTTAACGGTTCCTAAACCAATATTATATAATTTTACCCATGTTATTCCAGAAAATTCAATTAACTTTTCATTTGGCTTACCGAAACTCCATGTCTCAGGCCGTTTATCTGATTCATCCTTTGTACAGTTTTTAATTATTATTTCTGGTCTATAGGTAGTTCTTCGTTGATTTATCATTTCAAAAAATGTAAAAAGTATCAGTAAAGTAGCAATTGCAGTGCCTATACTTGATATAATACTAAAAATATCTATTGGATTCATAAAATTCTCCTAATCAGTAAATTACAAAATTAAGAGAATATTGTCAAGATAGTCTAATTTATCAATCTAATAAAAATATTCATTTCTTGATTACACCTAACGTTCCGTCTGTATATGACGTTTTTTTGCGCCCGATAAGGAAAAATGCGAAGCATTTTTACGGGCGCAAAAAAATGTGGCGGAGCAAAACACCACAAAGGCGCTTGCGTCGACTGGTG
>JGI24697J35500_11274814_pt1 | contig 10097 bp, 10 predicted proteins | sample TergutMp193P1_FD_35500 | JGI IMG/M metagenome (IMG submission 35500) | reverse complement strand
CTGAGTGATGAAGGAGGTCCATGGGAAAAGAGAGAGAGGGCAGTAGACGCATTCACATTAATGCACCATGACTTGGATGTATGCACCAACTCACTGCAGGTACTTCACTTCAATTATTACATGTTACATGATCTTGTGTGCCATTTACTTATAATGTGTGGCTGCTGTGTGAGCAATAAAATTGATATTTAATCAGCTCTTAAAGAAATTTCTGTTTGTTATATAACTCAGACCTCCATGATAACATCCATTGTTACATGAGGCGTTGTCCTCTCACATTTCATTTCAGTCCTTATCCATACAAACTATTCTTGTGGCATACATTTTAATCTTTTCCTGTTCTTGTGCTTGTTCTTTCAAGTTACTTCCTTGTGTGAGACATACAAACAAGAAATTTACATATCGTGCTCCCTGATTTATGCACCCTGTAAAAAAACAGATTGAGATTGAAAACCATGAAATTTTCCAGATTTTTCATGCCCAGAGTGTCACTTTCTGCTTGTGATTTTCAATACTGCACTTGGATATTCACATGTGATGATGAGAGCACATTAGTGCACCTCTGTACCCCTTACAAGTGATATCCACTTTTTCTGCAAAGCACTCTCCTGATGACATCAAACATGTTTCTGTTAAAATTTCTCACTGATTCTTCACCATTTTGCTAAATTGATACCGTGTGTCACTATTGTCCTGTCTGCTGCAAGCCATGAACTCGAACCTTCTTGAGTGAAAGGGTACACCACATTTCCTGTGATATGTATTTCATATTGGCCAAACAGGAATACATTTTCCTGTTATGTCATGATGTGATTAATAGGTTTTATATTTCTAAGAACAGAAGTGTTGTTCATGATGTGTGCTTGTAATGTTTCTGTTGCCTTTCAACAACATGAGAGATTTATGGGCAGTCTTTTTTTAAAGTTGTCCTGAAGAATGTCATTTTGCTTTAATAATGACAAATGTTAGTGATGAAAGGTTTCGTGAATATTGCGTGAGCTTGGATTAATGTTGTTTATCTTTTACTCTAAATTCTTGCGGGGAAAAGTGCTCTGTTCTGTGTTTCACTCAGTATTGACAATTTTTGTGACTCTAACCTTCGCAGTAGATGAGGACACGGATCTGTTGTTAATGGAATTGCTCAGGTCTGAGGAGTGGTTTTGCTTACCAACACCCTGAAGAGCTTTGAAAAGTCTTGAAAATCTATTGTTGCCGCCATGCATCTGTTTTTACTCTGTTGTTTCACAAATTGTTAACCAATTTAGATGAATAGCAGGACCACTTGGAGGACACTGTCACCTGCGAGGTTATGTGCTTGGTGAGTTACTCAGTTTCTGCATCTGTTGACACAAAACGCAATTCTAGGAGGCATTAGTAAAGGCCTACTACGTACAGTTTATTCTAAACATTGTCGCATGTCTGTAGTCGCTTTCTAAGTAAAGTGTGATATAAGCACAGAAATGAACTAATTATATGTGATGGAACATGCACAGGCATGCTTGTGAAAAGGCAGTTTCTTCCCAAACTTTATACTCGGGTAGATGGATTCATCCCAAACAATCAAGATTTGATTTGGAATTTTTAGCTTAAAAATGTGTTGAATACAACTTATATGACCAGCTGCAGAACAGAATATTTAAGTGGAAGACTACCCTGAGCCATAAAAAACAAGATTTAAAGAATCATATGATCAAGGTTAAGGATGTTAGATGGCAGTTTTTGAGAATTGAAGAGATTATAATCTTTAACTTTGAACATCAGAATCTGATACAAAATTTAATGATGGTGAAACATAATAGTATTCTGTTTCTAGTATGCAATGATATTGGACATAGTGAACAATTTGCTACTATATGTTGAACCACGTCGCAAGGAAGCTTCTGAGCGACTGCAAAGAATGAGATTCCAGTTGCAGCTACACAGCGTGGAAGACCAGCGAAGACCCATTCAACAAATGCAGACCCAAGTCAGGTGCATAGCATTGCTCTTTTCATGATTACTGAGTAAATAACAATTTTGAGTGTGGTAGTTTTACTGTTAATATCTGTCTCTTTTAGCCAAGACACTGGAGGTTGTGGTATTACAATTGCAGCTATAAAAACTTGTGTTTGAATGTGGAACTGCAATATTGACAGAAGATTTTCTGTGTTAAACACCTTATTGCATCTGGTATTGGTCCTGATCCATTGAGGAGGCCCCTAACTCTTATTACTGAAGTTATGCAATCTCAAGCAGATTGCTGTAAGTGCTTTCCATGTAACTGAAGACACAGTTACTTCCCCCTGTTACCTTACAGTGATTGTCAAGGGAATGGGCAGTAAAGTAATAACCCTATTCCAATATAAATACAGCCTTTACATTGTGGGTGGCTGAGTCATTCAAGGTAAATAATTAGATCTTCTCTTAGCACAGTAGATGGATGATGGATAAATTGGGTTTCAGTATAAACAAAGTTTCTGATCCAAGAGTGACAACTAGGAATATTTCCGATGACAGCACAGTAACAAAATTAGTCATTTATTCAGATGTAGATCACTGTGAAAGTGGGGCAAATAATGAAGTTGTTGACTGTTTTGAATACTCATCAACCTGTAGCAGCACTGAAGAGGATATAATTGCACTTTGCAACAACGAAGAGGGCAACAGAGGGCATTTGATGTTGCAAAGCAATTTTCTGTAATAGCAAATGATTGGAAGGAAGAAAAAGTAACAGCAAACACACCTTAATTTTCAGGGTTGCCAGAAATAATTCAGGCTCACATCTCATCATGATAGTTCACCAAGAGATACATAATTTCCAAGAGGATGAAATTCCATAACTTGGAACATCCATAATGTGAAGGTAGCCTTTTAAAGTAGACATGTCCAAACAACTGATTGGGTCATCCACCCAGTCCACAGGTTTTATGCTGTTGTCCATTTCTAAACATGAGTCAACTCAACAGGTTCCCTCACAAACAGACTATGTATGACATGTTGCAGAACTGCTGCAATAGGTCATGTTGCTGTAATTGTTCTGTGGCCAGTGTTACACATTTAGACACAGTCTGCAATTCCTCAACTGTTGTTTATATTGATATTGATATTGATATTTATATTCCAAAAATCCAGAAATGTTTGCAACCTTTGGATACAGAACATGTCATAAGTCAGTCTATGAAGGCTCCATGTAAACATGGAGCTGGCCATAAAACAAAACATGCATATATAAGAACAAGCCCAATATACAAATTTGTTAACGTAACATAGAAGTCCACTTTCGTTTGAAGACAAGTACGGTTAAAACACAAGAAAGATAATATGGGATCAGTAAAACATCAGTATGTTACTAGATTGTCATTAAAAATTGTAAACATTATATTTATACAAATGGTACAATTTAATAGAATTAATTACTGTTTTTGTTCTCTTTTCATAGTGATAGATATAACTCTGTAAAAAAAAATTCTGTATTATTTATCAGTGACACGCTGTCTGTTAACCCTTAGTCCGCTAACGTGGAAAATATGCTGAGCTCCTAATAATTCCAGCAGATGGCAGATGGGATTTAACTCGGCATTTAAAGGGTTAAAATATTCATCCAGAGTATAAACAGAAGTGTGAATACAAGAAATGTTTAATGCAATTTTAAATTTCTTAGGATTATCTGAAATATCCTCAATTTCAGTAGGAAGAGTATTAAAAGTTTTGATTCCCGAATAATAAACTCCTTTTTGAAAAATGGCCAAATTTGCCTTCGGCAGATAAATATTATTTCTTTGTCTGGTAAGTATGTTGTAATTATCTTAATTAATTTTGAAGTTGTTTTTATTATGAACTACAGTCTAGTAGCATGATGGAGATTTGTGGCCATATTTCCAGCAACATTAGCACATTTTTGCAGGTTCCAATCATGAACTTCGAGAATTATGCAAGCTGTTTTCTCCAAAGCATTCAGCAAAGAACTAAGAGAAATGTGTTTTTAAAAAGCAGTTTATGTAGCACTTTATCCCACCCAGTTCACATCATTTCAGGTGGTTGATTGGCAGCTGCAGTGAAGTCACTGAAACATGATATGAAACATGTAGTGGCAACAGTATTACATTACATAAGCATATCAACAGATGTGTCATGTGTTTCAAGTGGTACACGTGTGATAACTGTCTATTCTGCCTTCGGTGTGGATTTTTTTTTTTGTGGGTGATTTGACATCCTGTACCAATCTGCTGTTTTTCTGACTTATAATTCTTCTTGCCCATTATGGTTTTATGCTATTCATTGGCTTCAATTGGTAATGGCATTCAGACTACTTTTCTTACTGCTATGTTTTATCTCCCTGTTTATAGCATTCATAAGCTGGTTAGTGTTTTGTTATGAGATTCCAAATTTAAAATGCAAATAATTTCATTTGTGCTCAGAATTTTATAGCCACCACCACACTTTTGCAGCACTTAAAAAGAAAAATAGGCTTCCATCACTTTCTTTTGAGAATATGGCGGACAACTGGAAGTTGTGGTCTTGTGTAACTAAGAAATATATTGTTTATTGTGGTTGTAAACTGTATGTGATTATGCAGTTTTATTTGTGCTGGTTTATGGCTGGTGGAACACGTGTTTCTATTTATAGATACCTAGTATCACAATTACGTCGCCTTGAGAAGAAAACTCATTTACTTCAGCGAACTCTTACAGAGGATCCATTGAATGAAGAATTAATGATGGAGATGGATGATCTGGAGCAACAGGTCAGTAGACAGTACAAATGTGGCAAAAGTAAGGTTTAGATCCTGCTAATTTCTTTCTTTTGAAACTATGAGTGCCCAGACTGGCAACCAAGGAAATTTGCACTGAATTTAGATACGCAAGTGCCATATGTACCCCTCACCCTTGATTTAAGCACTCTAAAAGAATTTTCTTCATTAAGTAAGTTTATCCTTTGCCTTATTTCCTTGTTCCAAACATGTTCTTCAGCAGTTTGATCTCTTTACTGAATCTGAATTGTCCACTTATTGTGAGAGCCCAAGTTTCATATCAGTACAAAACTTGAGATTTCTCCAACACCCTGAAAGTTGTTCTTTCAGGCGTAAGAGCTGGGTACTTCTCTTGTCATGTTGAGACTGTGCAGTTAATGGTGTTGTGCTAGTAGGACCAAGAAATGTGCACACACAGTACAAATGAAACTTACTCAGATAACAGCGTACAGTAAAATACCTGTCATGACACATTTTAATTACATCCCTGCTTGGTGTGGTGTGTCTGAAATATGAATTAATTCTCAGTACCCTTACTTTCTTTTTAGAATTTCTATATATATTAACACACACACAGACATGTGCCATTTGTATGTGGAGAAATATTTTCAGTAGGTATGAGCTACTGCTTAGAATCTCGAAGTTGGTACTTTGAGTCTGCACTATGAAATGAGGTATGTTGAACTGCTGGGAAGCAATGGACTCAAAATTCCTGATATATGTAGGCTTCATTTGTGATCTTCTGTGATGGCTGCCATGCTCAGAGACATGATTGCAAACATTCACTGCATAAGGTGTGATGTCAGCTTTATTGGCTCTGGCTGGTATAAAAAAAACCTTTTTGTGTTCACAGGTTTATGAGTGTAAGGAACTTCTCAACTCTCAGAGTGAAGAACTGGACATGATGCTGTCTTGTTACAAGGAGACACAACTGTCAGCCAACCAGAAGTTAGCAACTATGCGTGGTGACAAGCCTGTCACAACTGTCAGAGCCAATGAGATATGCTTTAAGCATGCACAGTGGCGACTCACAGAAGCTGATGGTCAGCTAGGAATTGCAGATCTTGTGCTTAGTAACTTTCTGTAAGTAAAATTTGGATCATCTACTGACATTGTGCCAGCAGTAGACAGCTTGTGATGATCTACCATCCAGTGTTTCTTCTTTCTTCGCTGTTCTTCCCTGAACATTTTTATATCTGTGTATTTTTCACCATGGTATGTCCAGTCATTAATTATTAGAATTTTTTTTATTCTCTTGTAAGAATCAAATTAACATCCGTGTGTACAACATGATAACTGTCAGGAATAAATCAATCCAGTGACACTAACAACGCTAGTCACCCACTGCCTGCAGGGGAACTTCCTAAATATGAGCCTATATTTGTTAAATTAAAACTAACAATGTGCACAAGGTTGGGGCTATTGAACTATCTTTATTATGTCTCCAACATGTAATAAAAGTAGCTGAGTTCACAGAACTTCATGGTACAGTATTAAGTATTCTGCTTCTTATTTGCAAGGTCCAGGGGTTGATTCTCCCCACAGAAGTAAGATAACCCGAGGTTTCTCATGGTTTTGCTTAGTCCCTCCAGCAAGATACATGGATATTGTCACAAAATTGGCCAGGGCTGCTTTCTTTTACATCCTTCCTGTTTCATCATGCAAAATTATTTTTTCATTTGGTACAATGTAACCTGTGTGGTTCAGAAAGTGTTGTTATATGTGTTTAAACTGAGATAAGTTTGTTGTATTACTTCTTCCTGGTGTTAGCCAAGATGATCAGCAGTGTAGTGTGTATATCAGACAACAGTTTGTTACCAAATATTATCACTGTCACAAAATGCAGACACTGTTGGTGTAGACAAGAATGTTGCTCAGCCTGAATTCCTTCTTACCTAGGTACACAAAGAACTCCAAGAGTGATGATTCAGGAGAACACTTACTTGAAGTGGGCTATGTGCGAATGACAAATCTTTTGCCAAACCAGGTGTATAAAGAAGTATTGTCTCCTACTGAGATTCAGAGCAACATGCCTGTTGACAGGAAGGTAAGTCCTGTTTCCATTACTGGAGTTTAGTGATAGCCTTTATTCCATTAACACATCTACCTCCAATATCTATATCATGGGGCTACATTTGTTAAGTGACTGGCTATGGCAATGTGGTAAGCAGTGTAACAGAGTTATTTGCGTGCTCATGTGCTTGTGTTTTTTTAACATATTTTTCATAGGACTTTAAAAATATTTTGGTGTACTTAAGACTGGCATTGGAATGAATTTTTCAGCGTGCAGTTCGCGTATTTTGCCGAGAGAAAGCTCCAGTTGGTGGCATATCTGTGAAGGAGCACTTCGAGATCAATGTGGTTCCTCTTACAATAGGTTAGTATTAGACTATAGCTATATATAAACTTTCTTTCTGAGGCAAATAATTTACAAATAGTATTCAACTGATTTCTTTTTCAGGTCTGACAAAGAAATTTTACAATACTATGTTGAAATTTTGCTTTCCTGAACGTGACCCTGATACTATAGATGGTGAGGGCTCTGATGATCTTGATGCTGATAGTAAGGGGAAAAAACTCAAGGGAACAAAGAAGAGTAAAGAGACAAATTTCTATGTTCCAATAGAACAGAAAGATGATGTTGAAAAGATGAAGGTATGTTTCTACTCTATCACCAGTATGGAATATGAAAGTAAGTGCAAGCTGTTCCAGAATAAAAAATATGGTGATTATTTCTTTCATTTAATACACCAAAGAAGTTACAAAACTTGTCTCAGCAATACTAGTACCATTGCTAGTACAAGTGGAATTTGACATGATGCTGAGTCAGTTACAACCTCACTCTCCTGCTAGGTCATTCATATGGCACTGTTCAAGAGGTCTTCTCACTAAAATTCTGCAAGAATTTCTGTTTCCTCATCCAAGCATTAAAACTGCAGAAGGTTGACATTCATGTATTATTTCATTAATATTGTGAATTTGTTGTTTTTCTTTACAGGAACGAGCAGAGAAGAACAAACTGTTTATTTACATAAAAATTCCAGAAGTTCCTGTGAAAGTGAGCTACAAAGGAAACAAGGAAAAGAATTTGGAAGACATTCGGGACTTTAGCTTGGTTATTCCCACCCTGGAATATCATAATGTCACTTGGACATGGCTGGACCTTTTGCTGGCTATGAAGAACGATAGCAGACGTGTGATTCTGTCACAGGTTGGATACTACATCAATAGACTACACCTGTCACTCTAATATACCATGTAATACAGTATTCTGCTCAATAAAACCAATGCTTGTCTGTCAAACACAACTGTACATTTTAAAAATAAAGAAATGAGCTACATGTTTTGGCTTTTGGTTAAGCCATTATCAGGCTGTGTATAGAAATTAAAAAAGATAAAATTTCACAAAAGTGATTATTAAATATTGAAGGCGGTAGGGATCTCAAACTTATGTCAATTAATACTCATATAATGTTTTAATTGAATCTTTTTATAATATATTAAGTTGAGGCTTAAAGGAACTGTATATACAAAGCAAAATATATTGAAAAAGCCTGTAGACATGGGTCTTTGTAGAATAAAATCTTAGTAGGCCCAAGACCATATGAAATATTTTGATAATAGCTGGTCAGTGCAGTATACATCTGGGGATTTCTAGACTTATGAAACAGTTGTAATAGAAATCTCAGTAGAAAATTACAAGTACTAATTTAAGATATATAAATGAGTGCAAGAAAAATACTTAATTAATTAGAGTGGGAGATTAGAAAAAAATTATTCTGTTCATTTACCACATTACTTGTGCAAATTTCATGAAACAGTTGAATATGTTTACATGTACCGAATTATAAATTGGTGTCTTACTCTAGTGCTGTCTTTTAATTGTGAAGTAATTTTATTTCCAGGCCATCAAGCAGAAATTACAGATAAAAGTGAATAGAGGGTCAGCAGATGAGGGAACATCTCCACAGGAAGAAGATAAGGCAAGAATGTTGTTTGGATCTAGGCTGATGGTAAGGAGACCCTGTTTGGTTGCTGTTTCATTCCTGTGATTTCCACTCTGTTTAACAAGCTTCGGCAAGAAAGCTTGTTTTTAATACAAACTCATCAGTAGTTCTCGCTTTAAATATTGTGCAAGTGATAAGCAGTATGGATTCTGTCAAGCTGTTTGGTTTGCTTCCTAGTGGTAGAATGTAAAGCTTGCTGTCAGTTTTCCTTTTCCTCACTATAAGCCTTCTATTGCATTTGTGCAATTTATGACTTTCCAAAATGATCCTTTGTATGTTGTTTCATATTAGCTATAGAAATGCTGTATTCTCTTTATGCTGTGAGTTTTCATCCGTTTGGTGTATCTAACAGCCATTGCCTTCAAAGTTTGCCTCATTACTGTATGGAGGTTCATACATTCATATGATGGTCCCTGAAGTATAGTTTCGTATGTCCAAGCGTGCCATATGCTGGTCTCTGTGTGTTTACTTGCTAGTGGACTGTAAGAAACTGAGCAGTGTAAATCTGTTTTGTTACGTACCTGTTTTGAGATGTTACGGAAATCTGAACACTTGCCATCACCAGTTGATAGACCATAATCTCAATTTAAATCAAGATCTACAGAAGGGAAAGTTGGAAGTCTGAAGTCTCTACAAGTGTTTTTTTTTTCTTCCCCCATCCAATCTAAAGGAGGAAGCTATTCTGAATTTTCATGTCTAAGAAGTGAAGTTATTTTGTCTATCACCAGTGAACTGATAAATCCTGGTATTCCTTGCATTCTTGTGTTTTCTCCAGGTGGAATTGCCTGGATATATATGTGGAAGTAGTGTCATTAGAACCTTAAGCTTTGTTTTATTTTCGGATATGCCTTTGTATCTGCTTTGTCTTTTGATCCCACTTGTACACCCGTGTAAGGGATATAACTGGCTGTTCTTTCTTGTTATGTGCCAGTTATCATAAACAGTGCTGTCAGATTGGTCACAGTCAGAAGTCACCCTCAGAATCTGGGTCCATTATCAATTCATTATCATCTCTGTTTAGCGTCTGTCACTTTGTATTTGAAGCCATGTATTATGCACTGTTTATGGAAATTAATACAAATAGGCATCTTGGGAACTAACAACATACAGAGGTATGTTTGTCTCTTCACTAAGAAACTAACTGTTGAAGGTCCAAATTCACATCTTCTTGACTTATAATGCAACAGGAAGGTCATAAAATCTGACCCATATGGCTAAAATTGTAAGAAGTGGAATGTACAGATCTTGTCAAAATTGTATGGCACATTTTGAATCAATGAAAGTAACAATGTCCAGACAGAAGATAGGAGTAGAAAACAAAAAATATGTGTAAAGATGCAGTGTAGTAAAGATCATTACAA
>JGI24697J35500_11274815_pt1 | contig 10123 bp, 8 predicted proteins | sample TergutMp193P1_FD_35500 | JGI IMG/M metagenome (IMG submission 35500) | reverse complement strand
ATTTCTTGCCTACCCAAGTAACTACTAGCTTCTCAAGAGGAACACTGCTCTGTAAAGTTACACAGTACTTTCACAGTTATACAGCAATACTTAAAACATTCAGTTCCTCAACATTTCACTTAAAACAGTTCAAAACAGAACATCCCATAGTTTGTAATCAGGGTTACAACAAAAGGGTTCACTAGAATGTGTTTTCAGAGAACTGTATGGCAGAATACAATCCCATTACCTGCCTCAGTGCAAGAGACACGCTAGATACTCACTGTCTTGCATAGCTCAGTGCTTTGTTGAAAAACAGAAAGTAAGAGGTTCTTTTGTCCATTGGCTGCATCCAACAGTGCATTCTTCATCATATCGTATATGTACAGTAAATAGTGGGTGTCCTGACGAGCATACGTCACTAGTTCATCAGGCAGCGGCCTGCCAACATAAAAGTGATCTTCCTACACTATTCCATGTGGCACATAGTGGTGATGAATTACATTGTAAAAGCTGCAGTATCTGGCAATGGATAATGCATGAATCTCTGTTAAGCAGAAATGGACCATCAGGCCCATTACATTTCACTACTCCATCAACTGGCAGCAGTAATGTGACTATTGTGATTAAGACTCAAATACTGGCATCTTGGTGGTTTTATTCAATTGTATATGCACCAAGTCACATAGCAATTACAAAATCAGAAAACAAGGTGGGACAAAGAAATCAAGACAAGACATAAAGTGATGAAGTACATGGTTAGTTCTCTCCATGAAACTGCTAAATACACAAGGACACACATTAGATGCATTTTAATATCTCAAAAATATCAATATCTGGCAACCCTTGGTCCTGATGGTTGCAGATATTACAACTGTTAGTGTATATGTGTGTAAAAAGGTCTTTATGAATGGTAAAACAGAAAATCATGGCTTGTAGAAGAGTAAGTATTTGCCAGTTTTTATTTCTGGTACATTACAAAAACTGGTCTTTCTTCCAACTCATGTTTGATTTACTAAGCTCCAAGTGACCATAAATACTACATCTAAGACTTTACTTAACAAAAGTTTCATTTACCTGAATCTTCTGTTTTCCATTGTGTACAACAATCAACTTTTAAGTTTACACTATAAAACATGACTGCTGTTACTATTTTTCAAGATACTGTAGGAATCAACTAATCCAACACGTTTCACCACAATATTCTTTTATACAACTACTGACGCTTTTGAAGAACTGCACAACAATACACCCTCCACACAAAGACAGATAAATATGGTGGAAATTATTGCAAACATACAGTTCAATACGACAGGTTCCAAATGGCTCGTATCAGAAAAAAAAAATGGCACCATGGAACTGATGCCACCTGCTTCCATAAGTACAGACTAAATATGGGTGAGACAGCACAAACTTCACCTGATCCTCCAGTCTGCTAGTTGAAAGCGTTTGTCTGCCATTACCCTGCAGTAATAATTCATCAGGAATGCTAGGGAGAGTCTTGCAAAATTGAGAAGTTTCGCAGCCTCATGTGTGTCAAACATGTTCACCACATACACACACAAGTCTCGCTGTAGCCATTCTATATCATGCTGGGCCCCATGGAACACCTGCCACAAGCAAGTTGCATTGTCAATATAACTGAGCCTACAGTTACACAATGGCATGAAAAATTCCACTGTAGCATTCATGCAACTACAGAAAACGTTTGCCACACTCCACATAACATTCAATAAGTCTAGCATTTCTAGCACATAATCAAAAAGATGAAATTCACCTCAATGGTATCAGAATCTACACAAAATTTTAACTGATTTGGGTAAGAAATAGTGCCACTCACTTTGAGTTCTCAAAATACTGCACGCTACTGGGTCCTAAGAAAATATGAAACTGCCATCCACACCATTTTATGCAGAACAAAAAACACTATCACAATCACAAGTAACCTGTATTTGCTTTTCTATCTGATGGCGATTGATCATGGTACTTAGACAATTCCTCAGCAGAAGCACATAAATTTTCCTTTTGTTAACAACTCCAGAAAAGTTCTGCAATCCACTCACAACAACAAATGGCAATAAGCAACACTTTTTCTACCTTTATCCCACTACTTTCCTTCAAGGCAAAGGAGTAATACCTTCACAATGCTACGCTTGGTGAACACCTCATTCAGGCATTGGAGTTTATCCCTAAGAAGCAGTGCATCAATGACATAATCTTTATCCCTTGTCGAGATTTGCAATAGGCAGGTGAAGCCTTGGAAAGAACGGTATGAGTGATGCTGAAACAAACACACTTGACATTAACTAATTACAATATCACATAATTTACCAAGCATTCTGGGATCGCAAACTCCAATGTAAAGAATTTATTGATGATTGTATATCTTCTTAGCACATACTCCAAAAAAATAACATTATATTAAGCATAATTCTTTGCTATTTCAGAACTTTTTACTAGAAGCAGGAACTTTGAAGATATCAGAAATGACAACACCACACATGTCTTAATGGGTCCATTAACACTATGTACAATAAAACATTATGGTAAAAATTTTTATTGCATTTTGTTCCTGGTTAGGTGCACTGAGATCCATCACGGGTATTAAGCATGAAATCAGCAATCATGTGAAAAATACTAACCAAATTAATACATATACAGGGTGTCCCGAGGGTGAATGTGCCAGACTTCGGAAGAATATTCGTTAAGTTAAAGTACAACGATATAACCAAAAACACCTATATCTGAAGTTGAACAGTTACGGAGATAATGGCGAGAGAAAAGTGTGGTCTTCTTGCAGTTCCACGTACTGTACCTGTTTCGCGTGATGTATTACCTGTACACTGCGCCTGTCCACCCTTCAGTCTATAGCTGGGTCAAGCGCATTCACGCTGCGACTTCAGTATCAACAGTTGTCACTGTTACAGTTAATTGTAAGGAGCTGTAAAAATGCCTTTTGTGTTTTCCCATGTGGAATATTGTGACAAGCATTTTGTGTATGGATTTTGTGATGGCTGCTGTTGATGAATACCAAAGGCGTTTTTCTGACCGAAGGATTCCGTCTAGGGGTGTATTTTCTCGCATTCACCAGATAATGCATGAGACTGGTTGTCTTCCAAGTGTTGCTGTGCGGCCTGAAAGGGAGGTGGTACCATTGTTTAACACACAAGAGAACATTCTTGAGATGGTTCAGAGAAGTCCAAGACTGTCCACTCGTAGAATTGCCTCTTGCATCAGCGTGTCACACATGCAGGTGTGGCGAACTCTATATGAGGAAGATTTACATCCTTGTCACGATCACAGGGTACAACATCTGGAACCAGGGGTCCCTGCTGAACGTATGGATTTGTGCCACTGGATAACAGCACATCCCCAACTGTTAAGCGTCGTTTTATTCACCGATGAGGCATCTTTTACCTGAGATGGTATAAATAATTCATGAAATTTGCATATGTAGTCCCATGATAATCCATATGAAACAAATGTAACCAAGTTCTAAAGGAGATTTTCAGTGAATGTATGGTGTGGTTTGCTTGGTAACAAGTTGATCGGACCTTTTGTCTTTGACAACAATTTAACGGGAAACACATGTGAAGTCTTCCTGAGGAATGAGTTACCAGGTTTGTTGGAAGACATCCTGTTAATAATGAGCCAAATGTACTTCCAACATGATGGGGCTCCCCCACATTACACTCGGCATGTGAGAGAGTACTTAAACGAATCTTTCCCTAACCGCTGGTTAGGTCGTGGTGGACCCTGGCCAAGGAGGTCACCAGATCTTACACCTCTTTATTATTATCTCTGGGGCCACATGAAGACATTAGTGTATGAAATTAAGGTCGATTCAAGAGAAGCACTGCGCCATTGTATTTTTGCAGTGGCAGAACACATACGCAACCATCCTGACAACATTGGGTCTGCTGCTTAGTCTCTTTTGATGCATGCCAAACCTGCATAGCAACTGGAGGAGGACACTTTGAACAATTACTGTAAAGCAGGTACTGTATTTTAGTACAGGCAAGTAGTAGGCTTATACCAAAATCCTCAGTCAATAATGGTAAATGAGTACTTCCCAATACTGCTGGCTATTCATGTGCCATGTAAAGTGCTTGAAACCCTAAGTACAACTACGACATTAGTGCGAGTGTTTATGTAGTTTAATTGAATGGCTTTATGTCACTCAGATGTTAATTAGATGTTAAGTACAGATATTAACATTACAGAAACCACATATTCCAGCCTGTTTTAATATGTATTTGGTAATCAATAAGTGTGTGACAGCTGTCATACTTTCAAACTTCTCTCACCTTTATCTGGGTAACCGTTCAACTTTCGATATAGGTGTTTTTGGTTACATAGGTGTACCTTAACTTAAGAAACATTCTCCTGAAGTCTGGCACATTCCCCCAGGACACTCTGTATATTCATCATCCACTTAATGATCACAAACTAGCCCCTTAAAAAGCCAAATGAATCTAAACTGTTACTGCAGTGACCTACTAACTTCCACGTCCACAGCAATTTCTGAACAACTGTTGAGGTCTTGCAGGAGACCAGGTAACTGGTCTTCACGTTCCACCATGACCAGTGGTGTTTCTTCAAGCAGATGATACGTGTATATACGTGGCTCAACACGTTCCAGCTGTGTGGCAGGTGGAGTGAAATGTTCCAGCTCAAACTCATATGGATGACTAAAGCTGCAAAGAAGCAACATACATAAGTAAACAGACAGTAAAAATGCACAAGCAGTATGTTTAAGACAACGCATTACAGGCCATGAGCATAATTTATACTTGCAACAGCAAGTGTTGTGGAGAGTAATTACTCTTTAGACCTTCTTGACATTACAATGAAGGGCATCTCATACGCACAGTCCACATATCTCAAACAATAACAGCATTTTAGAGATCAGCATAGTACATTTTCTTCCAAAATTACCATTCTTAATGAAGTTAGCAGTAACACAACAAAATACCAGGATACTGATAAATGTTCCAATCATGAATACTAGGGCTGTATCTGGATGAACACCATACAGTATGGATTTGAAAACCCAGTGTACAGTATGGTGGGACAGACTTTATTGTCACACTGATTTTTGTTGTGTAAAAACTGTAAACTGTTATTTTTCTCTGGGTAGTTCTACAACAAGATACACTATCATGCCTATTTTTGACTTGGAACAGAAATTCTACATTTGAAAAAACATGTGATAAAGTTGCAACTTGGGATTACTGGGAGAAGGAACACCATGTACAGGTATGTGCTGCATAATGACATTTTGGTGGTCCCATAAGATTATAATATTATAATTTTATAATATCACAATATAATATTATAATACTTGCCATTGTGTTACAATTGCCTACAGTATTCAGTACAGTTCATGCTGTACAGGTTTGTAGCCTAGAAGCAAGAGGCTACACCATATAGCCTAGGTGTGTAGTAGGCATTATCGTACTGTCCAGGTTTGTGTAAGTACACATTCGCACAATGATGAAATCGCCTAATGACGCATTTCTCAGAATGTATCCCGTCATTAAGCAACACATATCTGTATTTCATTAGTAGTACGAAGTTGTGTACAACAGTGTATATATATATATATATACAAACTTAAAACAGTGTCACATGTCAAAGAAAGATCATATACTGTATATGTGAAAATATTAATATAATGATAACATGTGTATTTAATTCATGGCCTGGAATTCATGTTTGATATAACTTAAATCATATGGAACATGGCATATGAACAGTAAATAGTGACATCAATATATATGAGACATATGCAAAGGCAAGTATAAAAGTTACCCTACTTAGAAATTGTAAACCCATTTCAACAGGATGTGAGACTGCAGAGCCACAAATAAAGTTCTGTGCATGAAATGTGGTGAAAATAAAACCCCAGAACATACCCTTGCTTTTACATGAATGCTACCTATCACTAAAATTAAATGTGAAAACCTAATGTCTGTGGCATAAACATTCTTGTTTGGCAATGAATCTGTCAAGTTAATAAAGCTTCAAAACCGAACTTACTGGTGACATAAAATGTCAGCCTTGCAGAACATACACTTTCCTTTTACATTATGCTGGGAACCGTAAGTTCAATTTCAGTCATTGATATAAAACATCAAAACTTAACATCAATGGATGAAATGGTTTTGGTTATTTCACATATCCTGCAAATCATGGCAACTTTGTATGACCGTGACGCATTGGCAACCATAATCTGATATGGTCTCAAACATGTAAGACACAAAAAATGTTTAATAGAGTCACAAAGACACATATTATACTCATTACTATTTTTGTTAAAATAAACTGTGCTGAGTAAAGAAATAATAGAATTCTAGGTCCTGGTGAAGAAAGATTTGTAAACCGTTACATCTAGGATGATTTATGCTGTATGGGGGTAGCAAATTGTTGAATTTAATACAGGTACAGCCATATAACTCTGACATAATGATAACCACAATGAATTACAAAATTCTGTCTGAAATTGCAGACATTTAACAATGCTGTCCAAACTTTCCAGTCTTAGGTACCTACACACAGGACTCACGAAATACACTCATACTCCCCACAAGCAAATAATGACTAGTGACCAGCAGTTTTAGCTATAATCTTTATGTTTGGTTTTTAATTACAGCCTCCTCTTGGAAGCAAACTAAGTACTTACGGACAAGCAACTGTGGTTGTACTTTGAGTTTTGCTCACACCAATATAACTGAAGATTCACCATAATGGCTACTCCTTATCTAAATGTGGTTATGTTGAAAATGAATTTTAGATTAGGTATGACTGAATTTAACGGCTTCGGTGTTCTAGGGGTAGCATGCTGGCCTTTAGTACCCAAATTCGCGGGTTCAAACCCGGCCGAAGACGTCGGATTTTTAGGGCGAAAAAATCCTCAGCACGCCTTCCTCCGTCAGTCCCATGTCGTAGATTTGCGGCATGTAAAAGATCCCTAAATTTATGTGGAAGTCAGAATTTAGGCAAAGTTACCAGACAAATTTCTCGCCCACAGTTCCACCTTTCGCTACTAGGATCTCTCGCGTCATTGCGGACGTACAGGCACCTGGTGGCGAAAGTGGGAACATCTAAAGGCAGGGGAAAGCAATGGCAAACTACCCCCAAGAACTTGCCTAGGATGCAGTGTGGCAGAGCCATACCGGTCACATGACTGGGCTCTGGTTCCTGCCAACCCGGCCTCTAAGGCTGAATACTAATGAATGAATGAATTATTGCCCATTTTCTAGTCCCATTATCAGTTACATATGTTCTGAATTACTACCAACATTACAAATATGCAATACCTTTCCTCTCCATCTTCTGACAATTGGAGTGTTATAGCTAGAGGTTTCAATGCATTTGGTTTTTCTTTTATCCGAGGTTCGAATGGAGATGAGGAATTGTCAATTTTATCCTTGAACATGATCTGAGGACGTTGAATATTCTTCGCAGTCAACAATCGTATAGGCTGTGACACAGAGCTGCTACTATCAGATAAACTTCCCTAAACAAAGGAATATCACCTTTTATCAAACTGTGAAAGCAGGGTCCTTGAAGTCTCTGTATTATCTTATAATTTCCAGTAAATTTAGTTCAAATTTTTTATGTTTTTCAAAAGTAATTAAATTACTCATGTATCAAATAACATTAACAAATTCAACACCACCATATGTTTTGTGCAAACAACATTACTAAATATGACACTAAACTGACAATAGAACCAATTGTGTATTACAAATGTTACATACAAATAAATGTGACAGTAAGCAGTTGTAAATTGTCCTTTTGAGAACTATGGCAAACCATGGAAATCCTCAATAAACATAAGCTAATGACCAACTAATGTTCCAATGTAACAAGCAGTGTAACCCACATCATGGTAATTCGGTACGCAACATTATGCCTAAGAGTACGAGGGGGTGCTGATAAGTCCTTAGCCTGACCAGGAAGGAAACAAGCTACAGTGACCAAACTCGGGATTTATTCAACATACTCCCCACGAAGCCCAATACACTTCTTAGAACGTAGCTCTAACTTTTGCAAGCCACTAAAAAAAAAATTCAGAAGGCTGTCCGTCCAACCAGGTCTCCATGACAGCAATGACCACCACGTCAGACAAAAATGGCGACCTTTCAATTGTTTTTCCAGTCCAGGGAACAGGTGGTAGTCCAAAAGGGCCAGATCAGGAGAATAGGGTGGGTGATCAAGACACTGGAAGCCCAGGTAGGCCAGTTTCTTCTGGGTTGCAAGTGCCCGGTGAGCCGGGGCATTGTCATGCAAGAACAAGGCCCCCCTGGTGACCCTCCTACAGCGTTTTTCCTTCAAAATGTCCTTCAATTGCACCAACACAGATGAGTAATACTCTGCATTGATAGTTTGGCCCGTTGGAAGATAATCAATGTCGAGGATGCCGTCTTGATCCCAAAAAATCGAGGCGAGAAATTTTCCAGCGGATTTTGAACTCAGAATTATTTGGGACGGGGTAAGCTGCTATGCCACACCTCCATTAATTGTTGCTTTGTCTCCGGGTCATAGTGATATAACCATGTTTCATCCATGGTTACCAGTCGCAACAGGAAATCATTTGGATCGCACTGAAAAAATTCCAAAAGTTACTCAGACGACTGGCACCGTTGACAGTTTTGATCCGCGTTCAGGCATATCGGGACACACTTCGCAGAGAGCTTCCGCATGTTCAAATCTTCATGAATGATGGACCCAACCCGCTCACGTGAGATGCTCAGTTGCTCAGCTATTGATTTAGCCAAAATCCGGCGGTCATCCAAGATTAGCTCGTGAATCTCATCAATAATCTCCAGGGTGGTCGCTGTTTTGGGTCATCCAGGATGAGGTGCACCACAGGTGGAAAAATCATCACATTTAAACTGGGCCACCCAGTTTTTGACGGTGGCATACAATGCTGCATGTTCCCCTAATGTTTCTGTCAGAATGGTGTGAATTTCCTTTGGCACCTTGCCTTGCAGGGAAAAAAAAAAACTTGATGACAGCTTGAGTTTCCACGTTGTTGAAATCGCGCGCGTCGCCTGACAGGCTTTCTTTCAGCCTCTGTAACAAGAAAAGACTTGCAATTTGGCACATGAACAGACCCCTCTTTCCAACAACACTATTGATTCTGTCCTACGACAATGGGAAGTAGGTCGGGCTAAAGACTTATCAGCACCCCCTCATATAATGAGGGATAACTGCTGTGAAAATAATTTGTGTTCACCAAGGAAAAATTACCTGAATTGTGGCATGGTTAATGATACTTTACCCCCTTACAATATGACTATTCAGTTTCCATGAAAAAAGGGTTTTCATGTCATACTGAGTCAATGAAAGTCTCATACACATAATGGTGGTATGGTGTTCTCTCTAATTTCTGCTTCATCCACCACAACAATTGACTGAAAAAATAGCACACTTTTTGCAAAATTATGTCACATTTTGTAAAGACATAATTTGTAAAGATTCTAGCCTTCTGGGAAGTTACACCGGATTAGCTGGCAAATAGTTATCACATTTTAGAGAAGCACAGTGTATCCGTCTTCACAATAAAATACTACACTCCCCTGAAACACAAGTAATCCATCACCAGTCGACAAGACATAACATCCAAGATGACCTGATTTTTTATAAACACATCTGAGAGAAGCCAAAATCTTCAACAAGACATTATATGATCATTTCAAATGACTATTCTTCTGAACTTTAATACAAAAGACAAACCAACAAAAAAGCCTTTGAATGTCCACACAGGATACGCTTACACTCACTGACTGGCTTTTGTTCCAACTTCCACTAACAGGTCGAGTACAGGAACTCACAGCTTCCACAAGAATAGGTTCGGGATTCCGTCGGATACCTGACATCTCATCTAAGTTGCAACCCTAAGAACGTAAATTCAGGTTATACAATATATTATACACCGTCAGTACACAACAACATCAATATTGATGTTGTTGTGTACTGACGGTATAGAATATATTTTACAATTGTTATTGCACAATGGGATGGCTTCTGTCAAATTCAGATTAGTTTACCATCAAACACAGATGCTCCTACACTGGCAAAAATGTGCACAAAGGAAACATTGTGGGGAAAAAAAAAAAAAAAAAAAAAAAAA
>JGI24697J35500_11274816_pt1 | contig 10127 bp, 5 predicted proteins | sample TergutMp193P1_FD_35500 | JGI IMG/M metagenome (IMG submission 35500) | reverse complement strand
GGTAGCAGGGGTGGCAGGCATATAGCCCAAATCCACATTCACCATGCCGCTGGCAGTTTGCCATATGCGGAAGGGGGTGGCGGAGAACACAGGGCGTTGGGCGAAAACTTCCTCGCAGGAGTGAACAACTTCGCCATTCATTGCGGAGCAGGTTTCAAGGGGAAAATCTCTCACGCAGGCACTGTTTATCACACATGCAACTTTAATCTCGCAACTTTCAACAACCTCACCGCTTATTGCCGAGCAAACTTCTGCGCTGAACTGGGCGCAGTTGCTCCCAAGTCGGCAGAATATTTTGTTTGCGTTTTCATCCTCCACCACGGTTGCCATTATCACTATTGCAGGGCGGGTTAATACTTCATAGTTGTCGGCGGTCACTGTGTTTGTGACTATGGTTGCGGTGGCTTTTTGCGTTGTTTCCACACGCTTTTGGAGCATGAGGGGTGCGTATTGCAGGGCAATCGTTGGCTTGCCTTTAAGTGCGGTGGTATCATCGCTTGCTTTGCTCACTGTGTCTGTGGCAAAGCCTGCGTAGTCAATGAGGCCGTTCAAGGCGGTGTGCAGGGTGGCGGAGTCTGCGAACATTTCATAGGGAACCCACAGGGTGTCTGTGCTGGGCTTGAAGTCTTCGGGCGGGAGTATGGCGGTGAAGTAGGGTTTGAGGTCTTTCTTCAATATCTCGTAATTCTTGGTGCGGTTTGTAAGGTTGTAGTTTCGTGCCTGCTCTTGGTCTTCAATTTCTGCGCTTGCGGCATTTTCGTCTTTGTATATGCCTGCGGCTGCGTGGGCACCGTTGCGTAGCAGTTTGATATTGGGTACGCTTGGCATTGGTGCTTGTATCATTTTGTTATAGGTGAATACGCTGTCGGTTGTCCAAGTAACCTCCAAAGATTTTTGGGCGATTGTGTAAGGGCAGGAGGCACTAAGCAATGATACGCCCATGACCGGATTGGCAAGTTCGGCAACCGCCGTGTGGCTGCCTGCATTTATTTGCTTGCCCACCACTACGAGCTTATAACTTCCCGTGCTTGGCACCGGGGATTGCTCTGCTCCGTTGTAGGTGAATACGGCATTTTCGCCGCAACCGTTCCAGACCACATCTATTTTCAAATCGGGGTATATTTTGAATGTATTAGTTGCAGTGCATGGTTTGTAGTTTGCCGTTTCCGCAAAGGTAGCTGTTATTTCGTATTCGCCGGGATTGGCGGGTTTTGTTGAGCTATAACTGTTGTCATTTACGCTTTTGTAGCCATAGCTCATTTGCATGGGGGTGTTGGTTGTTGTATTAGGGATTGGGTCTGTAGGAGTGTCGCTTGCAACGAAATCTTGCATGGTGACGGAGCAAGAGCCGTTTGCTTTGTTTATTGTGAAGTCAGATGGTGATGTTGTAAACTCGTTGTAGTTGTCGTTTGCGGGGAATGTTGCTGTTACGGTGTAGTTGCCGGCTTCTGTGGGAGGCGTTGTGCTTTTGCTGTAATCTGTGCCTTCGTAATAGAAAACAGCGGTGTTGTTGAGATGCGTGGCAGAGCTTGCCGATGGGGTTTTTGGCGTTTCCTTGTATGTCCAATTTGCAATGCTGACTGTGCCTGTGCCTGTGCCTTTTACAATTTTGAAGGTGACTTTTTGGCTGCCGTAATACGGAGCTTTGCCTATTATGTTTACCCAGCCGATAGTTCCCAAGTCTAAATTGTCGCCGTATTTGTAATCAAAATCGCTTGTTGTCAGCTTAACACCGTCAAAGAATACATCCGGTTCGGGTTCGAGTTGCGAGCCTGTGTATCCCATTTGTGTTATTGGCGAAATTTTCCATTTGGGGGTTTGTCCACGCAAATAGGGCATTCCGTCACTAAAATCGGGATCTATGTTCCAGACTGTTTCAAAATTCCAGCCGGTGTAGGTGTTTTCGCTTCGCATTTCATCAGTTGTTTTGGGAGTTCCTTTGTCGGTGTCGTTTTGCCCGCTTGTTTCGCTGTTGTAATAGCTGTTGGTGATGGTGCCACCGTTGTCCAATAATCCCACCAAGCCACCTACATCTTCATCTCCCTGCACATTTCCCGTTGCGTAGCTGTTGGTGATGATACTACTTCCATAGTTGTTACTTCCTACCAAGCCGCCTACATACTTATTTCCCTTTACATTCCCCGTTGCATAGCTGTAGTTAATGGAGGAGCCGTAGTAGCTGTCACTTCCCACCAAGCCGCCCACATGCTCATTTCCTTGTACATTTCCCGTTGCATAGCTGTTAGTTATGGTGCCGCCGTTGTTACTTCCCACCAAGCCACCTACCACATTATTTCCCTCCACATTCCCCGTTGCATAGCTGTTGCTGACGGTACCACCGTTGTTCAATACTCCCACCAAGCCGCCTACACAGCCGCTTATAGAGTTTCCTCCCTTGACATAAAAGGCTTCCACACCCAAATTCTTTATTGTGCCGCCAACTTGCCCAAACAAGCCCTGATAAGAATATGAATTGCTGATATAAAGACCGCTAACAACATAGCCATCGCCGTCAAAGGTCCCCCGAAACAGTGTATCTGTTCCTATTGGAGACCACCGACTTAATTCCTCCTTGCTATCAGCCCAATTTTCCCAATTCTGCGTATTGTTAAGAACAATATTATTGTTTAGCTTAATCGTTTTACCACTCATATTATAAGTGCCATTGCCAGCACCCCCAGTCACCAACCTTGCCAATCCCGCCAACTCCTCTGAGGAGCTTATAGTATATTCCGATAAACCTTTATTCTTCGTAAACCAAGTTGTATCACTCGTTCTATTCCAAATGCTAGTTATTTTGAAATCATAGCCTGACGTTGTGAATTGCTCGTAGTTGTCGTTTGCGGGGAATTTTGCGGTTATTGTGTAATCTCCGGCTTCTGTGGGGAGCGTTTCGCTTATGCCGTAATTTGTGCTTTCTCTGCCTTTGTAATAAAAAACAGGAATATCGCCGTGGTGCGTGGAAGATTCTACTGATGGCGTTTTAGGAAGTTCAATATCCACCCAATTTGCAATGCTAACCGTACCTGTGCCCGTGCCTTTTATGATTTTGAAAATGATTTTTTGGCTGCCGTAATACGGAGCCTTGCCTATTATGGTTAACCAGCCGATTGTTCCAGCATTTAGATTGGAGCCGTATTCAAAATCAAAATCCACACCTTTTTGTAGCGAAACGCCTTCAAAAGATACATATTCTGGTTCTGGCTTGAGTTGCAAACCGTTGTATTTGTGTTCCCATTCTATTGGAGAAATTTGCCATTTTGGGCTTAGTGTTTGCAAATAAGGCCATCCATCATTAAATTCGGGATCTATTTTCCAGATGTTGAGAAAATTCCAGTCAGTGCTGTAAGAATTTTCGTTTCGCATTTCCACAGTTGTTTTAGGAGTTCCTTTGTCGGTATCTTTTTGCCCGCTTGTTTCGCTGTTGTAATAGCTGTTGCTGATAGTACTCTGCGGGTCGATGCTCCCCGCCAAACCGCCAACATAAGTATTACCAGATACGCTTCCAATGGCATAAGCCGTACTGATGGAAGACCAACGGGTTTCGTTCCTTCCCACCAAGCCGCCCACATGCTCATTTCCCTTCACATTCCCCGTTGCATAGCTAGTACTGATGTTGTTTTGGTTTTCTCCCACCAAGCCGCCTACATAATCATTTCCCTGCACATTTCCCGTTGCATAGCTGTATTGAATGGTGCTCCAGCGGTTGCTGCTTGCCAAGCCGCCTACATAATCATTTCCCTGCACATTTCCCGTTGCATAGCTATTATTGATGGTGCTACCATATCCCACCAAGCCGCCTACATAATCATTTCCCTGCACATTTCCCGTTGCATAGTTATTATCGATGGTGCTACCATATCCCACCAAGCCGCCTACATAATTTCCACCCTTGACATAAAAGGCTTCCACACCCAATTTCTTTATTGTGCCAGCAACGTACCCAAACAAACCCTGATAATTATTTGAGTTGCTGATGTAAATGCCTCTGACAGCATAACCACTGCCGTCAAAGGCGCCACGGAAAGGAGATTGATTTGTTCCTATTGGAATCCACTGGCTTAATCCCGTAGTAGCCTCGCCCCAATTTTTCCAATTAGCCGTATCGTTAAGAGCAATGTCATTGCCGAGCTCAATGTATTCTTGGTCAAAGGATCTTCCAAAATTTACAAGAGAAGAAAAATTTTCAAATTGCTCTTTTGTCTTTATTATATAAGGATTCGTCTCTGTTCCGTCTCCCCCGTAAAAATGATTGACGATATTAATTGTATTGCCTAATGTCGGATAGCCGTTCTGGTTGTAAATCCATATATTGGCAGACAAAATGCCTGCTCCGTATGACAAAGTATTAACAAATTCTTCGCTTTGCATATAGCTGGTTGTTTTTGGAGTTCCTTTGCCGTTATCATCGCTTTGCCCGCTTGTTTCGCTGTCGTAATAGCTATGGCTGACGAAGCCGCCGTTTTCGTTCGATCCCACCAAGCCCCCTTTCCAATCTTCATCTTCTTCTGGTGTCTCCACATTCCCTGTGGAATAGCTGTTGACAATGATGCCGCCATAGTTTCTTCCCGCCAAGCCACCTACAGCATAACCATCTCCCTGTACGTTTCCCGTTGAATAACTATTACTGATGGTTCCGCCGTTGTGTCCCGCCAATCCACCTACATAATTATTTCCCTGCACATTTCCCGTTGAATAACTATTACTGATGGTTCCGTGGTAATATCCCACCAAGCCACCTACATTATATCTTCCCCTGACATAAAAGGCTTTCACACCCAAATTTTTTATTGTGTTGCCTGCTGACGAATATTGCACATGTCCGAACAAACCCTGATAGTCTTGTGAATTATTAATATAAATTCCGCTAACAACATGACCATTGCCATTAAATTTTCCATAAAAAGAGCGATTTAAAACTCCTATTGCAGTCCATTCTTTTAAGCCTGTGGTATTTTCATCCCAATTTCGCCAATCTGTTGTATCATTCAGGCGAATATCCGCTCCGAGGGTTATTGTTATCCCCCCAAAATACTGACCCCCATTTACAAGTTGAGCCAGCCCAGCCAACTCTTCCGCCGTATTTATGGTAAACTCGCTTTCCAACGGATTATCTTCATACCAAGAAATATCCGCCGTGCCATCCCAAACCGCCGGTTGCCCAAAAAGCACCCCCGGAAACAAAGCCAGCAATGCCGCTAAAAACCTGATTCTTAAACCAAGTTTGAGTCTTATTATTGTATAAATATGTGCCATTTGAAAATAAATATAGAAAATACTAGTTTGGGGAGTAGAGCCACTCCCCTAGCAAATTTGCAAATTTTGCAAACATATGTTGACGTTTTATAAAAAAAATGCAGAAAAGTGTCAACAGTTGTTTGCAAAATTGAGAAACTTAAATTTTTTTTCCTTTATTTTCCGTCTAATAAGTATGAAAAAAGAAAATGCGTTCTTGAAAATTTTGCTAGCCCTTTTTGGGCTTTCGCCGTATTTGCACGCAAACGGCTTTTACGGGCAGGCCTCGCTCAGGGCTTTGCCCGGCGTTGAACTGTTTGTACACTGTGCAGGAGACCAGGAAATTAGAAAAATGGAAAATGAAATAAAAGAAAGGTTAAAGTTAAGGCTTGAAAGCGCAAATGTCCCGGCAAGCAGCATGGCAAACGGAGGCGGAGCGCTGAAGTTTTTGCTCACCGGTTTTAAGAAAAAAGAGGGCGATTATTTTATTTACGCTTCGTTGCAGTTGCATCAAAGGGCATATTTGGCCATTAGCCATGAATATATGGACTGCCAAACTTGGGATATATGGAAAATGGGGGTTTTTAATGCAAAGGAAATTTTATCGGAAGCAGAAGACATGACAAGGGAGTTCGCAAATGATTTTATTTCGGCAAACGGATTTTAAAATTATCGTTTTTTTTATCGCATGGGCAAGCCTCGCTGCCGCCCAGCCTCTGCAAGTAGAGGCTCCGGCAGAAATTGCGGAGCAGATTTTGGCATATTCAAACGAGGCCGGTGCCCAAAACCAAAATGCAATTTTGAGGGTAAATATCGCAAAAAGCAAGCAATGTAACATATATACGTTGAAATTAGCGGATAAAAACAGCGGAAAAATAATTAAGGAAACCGAAACCTGCTCTGCAAATTTGCCGAATGCGGCCTTGCAAAATGCGGTATTTGAGATTTTCGGGCATCCGGTGGAAGATGTCAATTCCGGCTTGGGCGGAAATATCAAAACAATTTTGCTCGGTGCGGGTTTTGCAGCAACAGGCATTTTGCTTTATTATTCAAACGCGCCAAAGCCGGTTTACGGGTATGGCAAAACAAGCGAGGAGAAAAAATGACAACTTTAGTAGCATGGAAAGAGGGAATGGCCTTGACTCAACAGCACCTGCAGCAATCGGATAAATTCTTTCTGAAGCATATAAAAAATGTTTCGGGTTTGCCCAAAGGAATGCATTTCGGTTTTGGCAAATTAACGCCGGAAGAGGATTTGCTCAAGGACGGACAGTTCGCGCTTAAAGAATGCGAAGCCGTTTTTCCCAGCGGGATTTCCTTTATTGACTATGAAAACCAATCGGTAAAAATTGAGGCGAGGAATTTTGCTCAGATTTTCGACAAGAGTTTGAACAGTTTAGATGTGTTTTTAGCATTGGATCTAAACAAGCCTGTGGAATTTTCCGAAGATTTGAACTGCCGTTACAAGGTGGTTTGGGAAAATTACCCCGATTCGTATTCTGCGGAAAATTCGGCGTTGATGCCGGTTTCCATTCCTGTGCCTTCTGTTGTTTTTGGCGGGGAATCTCTAGATGGAAAAGAATTTTTGCAAGTTGCGAGATTATTGAGAAATTTGCAAGGTTCTTTTGAACCGGACAAAAATTTTTACCCACCGTTGATAAGTTTAAACGGCTGCGAATATTTTTCAAAAAAACTGAAATATTTTGATGCCCTTTTGCAAAGCAGAATAGAAAATATTTCGCATTCTAAGGAACTGCTGTTGAAAGATTTAAAATCCTTAAAGGCGGTTTTGGGTTGTATGCAAAGCACGGAGGGTGTGCTGCCTTTTCAAATATTTTGCGAAATAGCGAGATTTTTGCAGGAGCCTTTCGATTATAACCATGCGGAATTTGACAAGAGTTTCAATAAAATTTTTGCAAGGTTAAATGAATTTTTATTGCAGGAAAAAAAGAACAGTATTTTGCAAAAACGGCTTTCAAAGGAAGGGCAAAACTCATTTTTCGCAAACTTGGCGGATTTTGAAATTTCCTCCGCATCCTCCGTTTGGCTTGCAGCGGAATCAAAACTATCACCAGAAGATGCGGCTAAATTTATGACTACGCAACTGAAAATTGCACCGAAATCGAAACTCTCCGGCATAGTGGTAAGCGCAACGCACGGCATAAATTGCGTTCACAGCATTGTTCCAAAAACAATTCAGGAAATCGCTGGCACGTATTATTTTAAACTCCAAACCGATTCCCCGCTTTGGAAAAAACTATGCGAAGAAAAGGAAATAGGAATTTATGCACCAATTGCGTTGCAGGTAAATGCAATAGATATTTTAGCGGAGAATTGAAAATGAACAATAGAAAATCCCTTGCCGAATTAGCGGAGAATATATTTTGCTCCGTGCTTTTATTGCCGGACGAAATTCAAAATTCACCGGAGGAGATTAAGAAAGATTTCGCGGAAAAAATAAAGGAATTTTGCAATGATTGCACAGGCAATGGCTATGCTGCCGGTGAGATAGAAAACGCAAAATACGCTTTGTGTGCATGGATAGATGAATATATCTACGCAAATTGCAATATATCTTCGCAATGGTTTTCGCATTCCCTTGTTTTGAGCGAGTTCCAAGACGCAGAAGCCGGAAGGCATTTTTTTGAACGAATGGAAAGTTTTCACAAGAACAAAGATTCCGCTCCCCTGTTGGAACTCTATGCAAAGTGCATTTTATTCGGTTTTATGGGAAAGTTCAGAATGGGGGATACGGCGGAGCTAAAGCAGACTTTAAACTCCGCTATTTCCAAGACGGATATGTTTTTGGAACAGGTGAATTTCAAGCCCGCAACAAAAAACAGGCACAAATTCTCATTCAGGCGGGCGGCTAAAAATATTTTGATAACTGGTTCAAACGAAGCTCAATGCAAGGATTTGGCGAAAAAACAGAACCCGCCGGAAGGTTATAAATATGTCTATTCCGATATGAAAAATATAGAGGAATTGCCGTTTATAGACGGAATTATCTCAATAAATTCTCATCAACCGGAATTTACGGAAAAACTTTTCTCAAAACAAAAATGCAAAATCCCGGTTTATGCCGTAGCGGATTTGGAAATCCCGGAATTTGAGCAAACACTGGATAAAAATTACGAATTTAACAGCGAGCATCTGAACTATTATTTGCATAAGCATTTTTTAGATAATGCTGCTTGCAAAAATATTCTCTCTTTGCCAAAGAAACTGGGGCAATTTAAAAACAGCGAGAACTTTTACACCATGCCGTTTTTTCCATTTATGAAAAATGAAAAACCGTTGGCGTACAGTTTGACAAAAAAAGTACTTCTCATTTTATTTTTAGCAAGCGCAATTCTATTGATTCTTTCCTTTATTTTTTCCGGTATCAGCAAGCACAAGGAAGAAATCAAAAACGAAGGATTGAAACTCATTGAGCGAAATATAAAACTTGCAGAAGACAGCTTAAATTTGGAATTTGAGAAAAATGTCAAAAATCTGGAACTTCATTACCAAAAGAAAGTTTTTGAAAAATTTCCGTTCAAGGAAGGCAAAACTCCATCGGTTGCGGAAGTTAGCGATTATTTTAGCAAAGACGGTGAATTTTACAAATTCATAGACATAATAGATACCATTTCCGATAGCAGAATAAAATTCAACAAAAAAGCCTTAACCAAACTCTTGCTTTTAAAAAATAATACCTGGAGCGATATTCCCGTGAGCATAATTGTTAAAGCACCGAAAACGGCGGCTGTGGATTTTTTTATTGACAGCCAATACGTAGAAATTGAACGAGGAAAAAATAAGATTGTAGAGATAAAGTTTCCGCAAAAAAGCGAAATTAAATTAATCGCAAAAACGGCAAACAATGTTTTTGAGGAAAAATTCGGCGGAGAATGGGGTTTGCTTAAAATTCAAAATAAACATGAATTTTCCTTTATTGATAAAAGTTACCTGATTGATGTGGAATTGAATGTTCATTGGCACTTGCCAAAGAATGCGATTGAACCGAAAAAATGGTTTGAACTTCGCTTGGAACCGAATTTAACGGAAAATTTCCCTTTAACCCATAACCTAGGAGAGTAAAATGGCTAATAGCTATCAAAATGAAATTCCCCCTGCGCGCATAAACATTCAGTTGAGCGTGGACAGCGGCGGAGCGCAGAAAAAAATGGAGCTTCCATTGAAGTTGCTTGTAGTGGGCGATTTTAAGATGGACGGCGACGAGTCCCGCATTGTTGAGCGGGAAAAAATCAACATCAACAAAGACAACTTTGACGGAGTTATGCAGTCTTTAAACATTGCATTGAAAACCTCCGTTGAAAACCGTCTTAAAAAGGATAATTCAAACTTGCCCATTGAGCTTGAATTCAACGGCATAAAATCCTTTGAGCCGATGGAGATTGTCAAGCAAGTTCCGGACTTGAATCGCTTGATGGCGGTTCGCAATCTTATCAAGGATTTGGGCTCAAACTTGCTGGACAACAGAGAATTCAGAAAAAGGATGGAAACCATTCTGAAAGACAAAAATTCAACCAAACAGCTTTTGGAAGAGCTAACAACCTAAGGAGAACCTATGGAAAATTCCCCCCTCACCTCAATCTACGAAACAATAAATTTGGATGTGCCATCCAAGTTTATAGACATTGCGGAATACAGCGATTCCGCTTCGCTTTACAAATTCAGCCAAAGCGAGCGAATAAGCTCCGGCATTATGGCTTTTGCGCAAAGCGTTTTGGACAGTTCCGCAAGCGTGGAAAAAATAGACCGTGCCTTTATAGACGCACAGGTCGCATGGATAGACAAAATTGTGAGCGAGCAGTTGGATGCTATTATGCACTGCGAGGAATTTCAAAAACTGGAATCTTCCTGGCGGGCATTGCATTTCCTTGTGC
>JGI24697J35500_11274817_pt1 | contig 10179 bp, 7 predicted proteins | sample TergutMp193P1_FD_35500 | JGI IMG/M metagenome (IMG submission 35500) | reverse complement strand
CTACTCGTGCTGCTGTTGAAGAGGGTATACTTAGCGGTGGTGGTTCTTCATACATTCATGCAGCTAAAGAAGTTTCTAAAATTATGGAAACTCTTTCAGGCGATGAAAAAACAGGTGCTTCAGTAGTTCTTCGCTCTTTAGAAGCACCGCTTCGCCAAATAGCAACGAATGCAGGTTTAGAGGGAAGTGTTATAGTTAACTATGTGAAAGAAGCAAAAGAGGGCGAAGGTTTTGATGTGCTCTCAGAAAAAATAGTAGATATGGTTCAAGCAGGTATAATAGACCCTGCTAAAGTAACTCGTATAGCACTTCAAAGTGCAACTTCAGTTGCAAGCACACTATTAACTACAGAATCAATAGTAGCAGATTTGCCAGAAAAAGAAGACCCAAGTGCTGCAATGGCAGGTATGGGGGGAATGGGCGGCATGGGAATGATGTAACCCCCCAAGCCAAGCATCTCTTTTATAAAAGGCTACCGAAAATTTCGGTAGCTTTTTTTGTTTGGCAAATAAATTATATGATAGTGAATTATAAAAAAGCATTGTTTGAAATAAACTCACTATATATAATTTATTTTAAGGTAATTTATTTTAAGGACAGCTAAAAAATAGCTGTTCATAATTAGCTAAAACCTTTCGTTAGCTATGCTATATCAAGAAAATTATGCCCTATAGAATGTAGTCAAAAAAACTATTGACAAACGCCCAAAATTATGTTATAATATTATGTATAAGTTAGCCTTAGTTAACAAAATAACTTAGGTTAACATTTTTTTAGAGTTAATTTTGTATACAGTATACAAACCTGTTATTAGGAGTCGTGCCATGAAATTGCTGTTAACTATAAGTTTTTTAATAATCCTTTCTGCCATATCTTTATTTATAGGCCCTGTTTCTATTGGAAACATATTTGATATGACTTTTGAACAGCAAGTAGTAATGTTTGCTAGCCGTGTGCCTAGGCTCATATCGGTAATTATAACCGGTATAGGTATGAGTATAGCCGGTTTAATAATGCAATGTTTAACTAAAAATAAGTTCGTTGCCCCGACTACTGCCGGCACTATGGACGGTGCAAGATTAGGCATATTAATAAGTATGATGGCGGGCGTTTCTAGTCTTTTTATGCGAAGTATCTTTGCTTTCGTGTTCACGCTTCTAACTACACTAATTTTCATAAAAATAATTAATAAAATCAAAATAAAAAACATAATATTTGTCCCTTTAGTCGGGATTATGTATGGCAATATTTTAGCAAGTGTAGCTATGTATTTTGCTTATACGCAAAATATAGTTCAAAATTTAAACACTTGGCTAATTGGCGATTTTTCTTCTGTGTTGCGCGGGCGTTATGAAATATTATACATAACTATACCTATGATAATAATAGCATATATTTTTGCAGATAAATTTATAATAGCTGGTATGGGAAAAGACTTTTCTAAAAACTTAGGTGTTAATTACAATTTAGTTTTAAATATAGGAATGATTATAGTTTCAATACTAAGCACAGCAGTTCTTTTAACTGTTGGTGTTATACCTTTTTTAGGCGTTGTTGTCCCTAATATAGTTAGTATTTTATTTGGTGATAATTTAAAAAAAACTCTCCCTATAGTTGCTATTGGCGGTGCAATATTTTTGCTCATTTGTGATATTATTAGCCGATTAATAATACATCCTTTTGAAATACCAATTAGTTTAACGGTCGGTATTATTGGCGGTGCAATATTTTTGTTTCTCTTGCTAAGAAGGAGAGCTTATGCATAAAAAAGTATATTTTAAAATAGGAATTATGTTTGCATTTGCAACAGCAGCAATTTTAATATATATGTTTCATGAAGTTGGTCCCAGACCAGATTTTGTTTTGCCTAGGCGAGGGCTTCGTGTGCTAAGTATGACACTAGTTGCAATCTCTATAGCTTATTCTTCTATAGTTTTTCAAACTATTACTAACAATAGAATTTTAACGCCGAGCATAATAGGTTTTGAAGCCGTTTATATGTTTATACAAACTTCCATAGTATTTTTCTTCAGTGCAGGGTCTTACTTCATAACTGGTACACCAAATTTTTTAGTTTCAGTCGCTTTTATGATGTTATTTTCGCTGTTTCTATATAAAATACTTTTCGGCGGTGAAAATCAAAATATACATTTAATTCTTTTAGTTGGAATGGTTTTGGGTGCTATGTTTTCTTCATTCACTTCATTTGTGCAAATGATTATAGACCCAAATGAATTTTTCATATTACAAAATGCTATGTTTGCTAGTTTTAATTCTATAAACTCTTCACTAATAACTATTGCTAGCATTTCAATAGTTGCAGTGCTGCTTTATAGTCTACGACTAAATAAATATTTAGACGTTATGGCTCTTGGAAAAGATAATTCAATTGGTCTCGGTGTGAACCACACAACATTTTCTAGGCAATATTTATTAATAATCGCGATATTAGTAAGTGTGTCCACCGCTTTAGTAGGCCCTATAACATTTTTGGGGGTGATAGTAACTAATCTTACTTATCAATATTTAAAATCTCATAAACACGCACATATGTTGGCTATGTGTTCATTTATGACTATATTCACAATAGTTGCAGGTCAGTTTCTAGTTAGCAGAGTTTTTAACTTCGGTATAAACCTTAGCATAATTATAAACTTTGTTGGCGGTCTATATTTCATGTATTTACTACTAAAAGAAAAGGGGAAATAATTTATGTTAGAATTAAGAAATATATCCAAAAGATATGGTGAAACCGAAGTTTTGAAAGATTTCACTTTAAACATAGAAAAAGGCAAAATAACTACTTTTGTCGGTGCTAATGGTGCAGGAAAGTCTACTGTGCTTTCAATTATTGCTAGGCTCATGAAATCTAACACCGGGCAAGTTTTGTTAGAGGGAAACCCTATTACTAACATTAAAGATTTTGAAATGGCAAAAAAAATATCCGTATTAAAGCAAACTAACAATTTAAACGTTAAGCTTACTGTTCGTGAGTTAGTGAATTTTGGTCGTTTCCCTTATTCTAAAGGCCGTCTTAAAAAAGAAGATATTGAATCGGTAGACCGTGCCTTAGAATATTTAAATTTAATAGATATTCAAGATAAATATATAGATGAGCTTTCAGGCGGGCAGCGTCAAAGAGCATATATTGCAATGGTAGTTGCTCAAGATACAGAATATATTTTAATGGATGAGCCTTTAAATAATTTAGATATGAAGCACTCTGTGCAAATTATGAAAATTCTTCGCAAGCTAGTAGATGATTTAGGAAAAACAATATTAGTAGTAATTCACGATATTAATTTTGCTTCTTGTTATTCAGATAATATAGTTGCCCTTAAAGATGGCAGGCTAATAAAATCTGGCAGGGCTTGTGAGATGATACAGCAAGACAATTTAAAAGAAATATTTGACTTAGATTTTAACATTCAAGAAGTAAACAATAATAGAATTTGTGTATATTTTAAATAGCTACCTGAGGTAGGGTATAACACCAAAGTATTGTTATAACAATAAAGGAGAAGCAATAAATGAAAAAAATATTATCAATCGGTGCATTAGCATTTTTAGTAGCTTGCGGTGCTGGCGAAACCTATGAAACAACGCCAGTTGCTCAAAATCCAACTCCAGAAGTGGAGCAGGCGATAGAGGAATTAATAGACCCAACACAAGCATTAGAAGAAACACATATTTTAATAACTCACATATCTGGTGAAACTTATGTGCCATTAAACCCAACAAGGGTTGCGGTTTTTGATATGGGTATATGGGACACTATGTATGCATTAGGGCTTGGCGATTATATAATAGGCGGGGCAACAAACTTTCTTACAGAGTTAGTAGACCATTTTGAAGTAATTAATTTAGGAACTTTGCATGAGCCAAATTTAGAGCTTTTAATAGAATACGAGCCAGAGCTTGTAATAATAAGTGGGCGTGCAAGACCAATGTTTGAAGAACTAAATAGCCTTGTGCCAACTATAGATTTGGGCATATCAAATCATGCTGAATTTATTTATTATTTTACAAGAAATACAATGGCTATAGCACAAATTTTTGGTGTTGAATATAGAGCAATAGAGTTATTAGCAGAAATAGATGCTCTTATAAAAGAAACAAATGAACTTTCAGCACAGCTCGGCGAAGATAAACAAGCTTTAATCGTATTATATAATGAGGGTCAACTGAGAGCACACGGGCCTAATTCTCGCTTCGGTATAATTCATGATTTATTAGGTGTTCCTTATGTAGACGGGGAATTAGAAATAGTAAACCACGGCACATTAGTTTCCAATGAATACGTAGTAGCATACGACCCCTTTATATTGTTCGTATTAGACCGTGGAGCAGTTATAACAGATGGGCAAGCTTTTAACAGAGAAGATATAGAAAATGAACTTATTAGGCTTACACGTGCCTACCAAAATGGGAACATAGTATATTTAAACAATGCTATATGGTATATTGCCCCAGGTGGCTTGCAGGGCGTTAAACTGCAAATAGAAGAAGTGAGAGACGCAGTTTTAAACTCATTAGACTAATCTACTTGCAGTTGGTTATAAAAATCATTTAAAAGCTTGGTTACAATCTTTTATTTTATATGAAAACATATTTATTTTTTGGAGGAGATTTATAATGAAAAAAATAGTATTAATTGGTGCATTATCATTTTTAGCGGCTTGCGGGGCAGGTGATATAGAAGAAACACCAGCAGGGCAAATGCCAACATTAGAAGCTCAGCAAGCGATAGAACAATTAATAGAAGAGCCGCAATTAGATTTGCAAACATATGATGAAGAATTAGAGTACATTTTAGTAACTCATTTTTCCGGTGAAACTTATGTTCCGCTAAACCCTCAAAGATTAGTAGTGTTTGATATGGGAGCATTTGATAGCCTTGATTATTTAGGTTTAGGCTACAGAGTAGTTGGCACGCCTACTATAGATTTAACACCTATTTTAGAGCAATATAGCGACGTTACAAACGTTGGAACTATGCATGAGCCAAACTTAGAAATTTTAGTGCAGTTAGACCCAGACCTTATAATAATAATGGGGCGTGCAAGACCAATGTTTGATGAGCTAACACAAATAGCACCAACTTTAGATTTTGGATTAAGAAACACACACTTTTTAGAAGACTTTAGAAGAAACAACTACTACTTAGGGCGTATTTTTGAACTAGAAGAAAGAGTAGAAGAAATACTTTCAGAGATAGATACACTCATAGAAGAAACAGCGAGTATTTTAGAAGATTTTGAAAAAGAAGCATTAATAGTAATGTATAACAACGGTGCTTTAAGTGCCTTTGGTCCTGGTTCTCGCTTTGGCGGTTTAGTCCATGATGATTTAGGTGTCCCTTATGTAGATGCTGGAATAGAAATTATAGGGCACGGAATGATTATTTCTAATGAGTATATAGTAGACCAAAACCCAGATATTTTATTTGTTATAGATAGAGGGGCATGGGCTAGGTCTGGCAGTGTAGTTATGGACATAAATGATTTTGAAAATGAACTTGTTAGGCTTACTACTGCTTATCAAACTGGAAATATAACTTATTTAGACAGCGTTATTTGGTATGTTGCCCCGGGTGGTTTGCAAGGTGTTAGAAGCCAAATAGAAGAAGTGAGAGAGGCAGTTTTAAACGCATTATATTAATAATACAAATATTACAATTTGCTTCGCAATAAATAAAAAGAGACTTAGAACTTTGCTAAGTCTCTTTTTATTTTAGATAGTAATGCTTAAAATAGCTTACTGCTTTATAGATTGTAAGTAGCTATAATAACTTTTTAATATGCCTTTGCTAATCATTATAAATATTTTTTTCTGAGATTTCACCATTTTCTAAAATAATAATTTTGTCTGCCGTTTCTGTACTTTTTAAATTGTGCGTTATTAATAAAATTGTATGTGTGGTTCTTAGCTCTTCAATCGTTTGCAAAATTTCTTTTTCAGTTTCGGAATCTAAGGCACTAGTCGCTTCATCAAAAACAATTATTTTTGAATTTCTTAAAAGTGCTCTCGCTATTGCTATTCTTTGCTTTTGCCCGCCAGATAAATTTTCAGATTTAGCTTTAATATTTATTCCCTCTAAGCCTGCTTTTTTAAGAGCTTCTATAATCTCAGCTTCAGAAGCATTTTCTTTCACTAATCTTAAATTTTCTTCTATGCTAATATCAAATAACTTTGAAGATTGGTCTACATAGGCAAACTGGCTTCGCCAGTCTTTAATAATTTTATTAGAAAATTTTGTGTTACCAATAGTTATCGGCAAAGCTTCTCTTTCATAAAGCCCTATTATAACCTTTAAAAGGGTGCTTTTCCCGCTGCCACTTGAGCCCACAAAAGCTACTAGCTCATTTTCCTTTATGTTTAAATTTATATTTTTTAACACATTTTCTTCTGAATCTTTATAGCTAAAATTGAGATTTTCTATATTTATCTCATACCCCTCTATTATATGTGGCTGTGTAAGATTTTTAATCTCTTTTTCAGCTTCAACACCATCTATTATAGTAAGAACTCTTTTTGCTGCCACTAAAGAGGGTTTTAAATTTGCAATGCTTTGCCCAATTCCCGATAAACTGTTTACTATAGCATCTGCTAAAGGTGGTATCATAATTAAAACTGGTAATGTTAAACTTCCTGTTACTACAAAATAAGAGCCTAAGCCAAACACTAAAAATATAGTTAAAAAGCCTTGAACAGTAGTAAAAGCACCTTGCAGCATTTCTATAAATGCTCTTTTAATGTTTATCTTTTTTATTTTCATATTGTGTGGGTCAAATTCTATTAAAGCTTTTTGCTGTCTATTAAAAGTTCTTAAAACTGCTTGCCCCTCTAAAATATTTGCAGCTGTTTTAACCGCTTCTGCGTTTTCTTCTAATAGTTCTTTCCCAATTTTCTCTAAAGGCTTGCTAAAAATAATTTGTATAAAGAAAGTGAATATAGCTATTAAAATAACTCCTATTGCCATTCTAAAATCTAAAATTATTATTGTAATCGTTCCGAAAATAGCTGCCATAGCTGCCATTAAAATAGGTGCTAAATCATTTGAATATAAGTTTTTTGCTGTGTTTGCTTCTGTATTTATAGCTGCTATTCCCTCGCCTGTGTGGCTGCTTCTTTCTAAATCTTTTTTAATGAAAGCGTTGAATAAATCTTTCTTTAAGCTTCTTTCTATTTTAGCCGCTGTTAGAGAATAAAAATATATTGCAAATCCAATAATTATAGAGCTAGGAATGATTATATATAAGATATTTATAATACCGACTGTTGCTATGCTCAAATTTGAATATAGTATGGCATTCATCATAGCGCCCATTAAAATAGATAATGCTAAAGGAAATATAAATGTTTGTGAAGCATATGTTAAAAAAGATATAGTGTATACAAAAATGTGTGGTTTCACATATTTAAAAATTTTCTTTATTGCTTGGGTGTCTGTCATTTATTAATAATGCCCAAGAACTTTGAGGTTCTTAGTTACATATCTCCTTTCTTAAGTTTTATTATATTATCGCAAAATAAGATTACCGATTCTCTATGGGCAACAATTACTATCGTTTTATTTGTTTTGCTCAAATCTTCTAAAATAGAAGCTTCGGTTACTTCGTCTAAGGCACTTGTTGCTTCATCAAAAAGTATTATAGGGGCTTCTGTGTAAAATGCTCTTGCAAGAGCTATTCTTTGCTTTTGCCCGCCTGAAATATTTTCAGCACGCTCTGTAAGCACTGTTTCAAAGCCTTTTTCTAAACTATTTATAAAATCTAAAATGCCTGCTTCTTTTGATGCTAGTTCAAGCTTTTCTCTATCAATATTTTCTCCTGCAATATTTTTTGCTATTGATTCTGGAAAAAGAAATGAATTTTGGGGAACGTATGCAACTTCACCATTAATTTCTATATCTCCTTTGCCAACGTATAAGCCTAATAAAAGCTTTAAAAGCGTGCTTTTTCCACTTCCACTAACACCTACTATAGCAGTTTTAGAGCCTTTTTTAATTTCAAAGCTTAAGCCTTTATCATCATTATTTTTTATAATATCTTCAAATGTTAAGTTTGTTACTTTTATTGCTATATCATCTTCAGTGTTAAATTTTTTTATATTTGGAAGGTCTTGTTTGTTGTTTAAAATATGTTCATCTAACCTTTTGGCACTCGCTGTCTGGCTTTGTATTACACTCAACATTTGTGTTAGCATCATTATAAAGCTTCCTGCTATAAACACAAACGAAGTAAACGCCACAAACTGCCCTAAATACATATACCCATTTATAACATTTAAAGCAGCCCACAATATAATGGCGATTTGTGGTATTAATGAAAACATAATACCGCCAATTACTAGCCATGCAAATGTTTTAATGTAAGATTTTAAGCTATTTATAAATTCATCATAAGATTTTAAATATCTCTCTTCTAGTTTTTCTTCTAACCCAAATGAAGTTATAATAGTTGTATTTTGCAAAGAATCTACTACAATCTCATTAAAAGCTGCTGTTTTTTCACTCATCACTTTTGCTTTTTTTTGTATAGGCAAACTAGCCATCACTTGCACAGCAGATAAAATTGGGAATGTAGCAAAAAATATGAAAGTCATAAAAATATTTATACTTAGCATATAAATAAAAATAGTTAATACTGAAAGCACTTCTAATACTATTCTAAAAATTGAGTATGAAATTAGAAGATTTGATTGGGGCAAATCATTTGAAAAAATTGAAAGGGCTTCACCAGCACTTTCATTTTCAATTTTTCTAAATGGTTTTAAGCTTAGGCTTTTTATAAAGTTTTCTCTAACTTTATAAGATATGTTTGCATATCTTTTTCTTAATATGTACGCTTCAAAAGAGAAAGCAGCAGTTCTGGCTAGCATTATTATTGCTAAAAAGCTTATAAAGTGAATTATAGCTTCTATGTTCATATTTTCGGCGGCTGAAGCTAAATCGCCTGTTAGAGCAGTCATCAAAACTGCTGTAGTTACTAAAATTGCAGCAATTAAAATATAAAATATGAAAAACAATTTGTATGGCAAATTTTGTTTCTTTAATATTTTGAATGGCATTAAACGCTCTCCTTTTTAATTTTATCTTAAAAGCTTACTTTATTTTTGCAAATTTGTCAAGCTTTTTTTAATAATTTCTTGATAAGTTTTTAAGTAACTTAGCCAAGATAAGGTTTTAGCGTAGTAAATATTTTATATTTATAAATTTTTTTTAAACTGTTGATTGAATTTATGTTAAAAATTAGCTTCTCAGCAAGTGGTTATTATTAACGTCATTCAATCATAAAATTTCATAAAGGGAGGTTTTTATGACTTTAAAAGAAAAAATAATCAACAACAAGGAAAAAATAATGATAGGGCTGCTAGTTAAAACTTTAATTATTTTAATGATACCGCTAGCATATAACTATTTTATGAATACAGAAGAATTAGAACATTCAGCAGTGGAAGAAGCACCAGCAGACTTTATTCCTACTTTTGCTAATATTAATGAATTGCAAGGATTAGAACAAATTAAAAAATATGTTTTTTATGTAGACGCTGGGGCTTATGTTTTAGAAGAAGAGCTTAACTTAGCGAAGCTTGCTTCTTTAGACTTAAGCATTAATTTAAGAGGTTCTATGCCACGTGTTTTAATAACCCATACACATTCCCAAGAGTCTTTTATAGATGGCGGCACTGTTATAGATGTTGGTCGCCGCCTTGCAGAGCTTTTAGTGAATGAATTTGGCATAAGCACTATTCATGATGTTGCTACTTATGATTTAGTAGAAAATGAGTTAAAAAGAGAGGGTGCATACGAAAGAATGGAACAAGGTGTGTTAGCTATATTAGAAGAACACCCTAGCATAGAAGTAATAATTGACTTACATAGAGATGAAGCACCAGAAGATATACACTTAGTGCATGAGATTGATGGGGTAGATGTTGCAAGGCTAATGTTTTTTAACGGAATAAGCCGAAGAAATATAGATGGCGAGCCAAGCGAATTAACAGAGCTTTATAATCCTTACCAAATGGAAAATTTAGCAGTTTCACTTCAGCTTTTTCTTACAGCTAATGAACGCTATCCAGGGCTTATGCGTAGAAATTATATAAAAGCTTATCGCTATAGCTTGCATATGCTGCCACGTTCTTTATTAGTTGAAGTTGGTGGGCATACAAATA
>JGI24697J35500_11274818_pt1 | contig 10216 bp, 15 predicted proteins | sample TergutMp193P1_FD_35500 | JGI IMG/M metagenome (IMG submission 35500) | reverse complement strand
TTTAATCTGATTTTTCAAAATATCCTCATACGAGATTGATCTTTTTAAAATTATATTTATTGCATGACAAACATTTCAAGACTAAATAAAAAACTTGAAAGGACTTTCGGCGGTTCGGTTCATGCCGAATTAAGAGACGGGTGTCTCTATTTATCAGGTGAACTGGCCGATTGGAACAAGGTTGTCCGGGCGGGTAAAATGTCCGTCAACAAAAAGAAATACACAGTCGTCAATGATATTAAATTTACAGGCGGCAGGATTCCGTCCGCCAAATTACCGGCAGTCTTAAGTAATAGGCTTGCGGGTGCGCTGCCCGATGCGCTTGTCATAGGCGGCGGCGTTGTAGGGTGCGCCATTACGAGAGAGCTTAAGCGGTACAAGATTGATGTCATGCTTGTAGAAAAAGAACACGATGTCGCCATGCACGCTTCCGGGCGCAATGGCGGAATGATAAGACCCGGCATTGATCTGCGCAGGGGGCAATTGAAGAAAAAATACACCGACGCGGGAAACAAGATGTTCTCTTCTATATGTGGAGAGCTTGACGTTCCTTTTCGGTACACAGGCCAGTACCTTTGTTTTTCCGGCGGCTGGATGAAGCCGACGGCTTTTCTGTCGCTGCTGTACTGGAAACTGACGGGTATTCCCGCGAAATATATTAGCCGCCGCAGGCTCGCGAAAAGGGAACCGCACTTAAGCGACAAGATCAATTTCGCGATTTTTTTTCCAAGTGCGGGCGTTGTGGATCCGCACGAACTGACAATCGCGTACGCGGAAAACGCGGCGGATAACGGCGCAAAAATTTGCCTCGACACCGCCGTAACTGATATTGATGTTTGGAACAGAAAAGTTATAAGCGTACTGACCAATCACGGCAGAATATATCCGAAACTTGTCATAAACGCCGCGGGCGTGTTTGCGGAAGATATTGCCCGTCTTGCCAAGGATCGATTTTTTTCCATTTATCCGAAAAAAGGCGCGAATAAAATTTTTGATAAAAAAGCCGAGTTTCTTGTCAATACTACCGCCTGCTTTACCGGAATCAGCACCGCAACTTATGAAGAAGACTTCATTGTGTCTTTCGGTAAATACACGAAAAACATAATTCATGCGGCGGGTATTCAATCGCCCGGTCTTACCGCCGCGCCTGCCATCGCTGTCGATGTTGCGGCAATGGCGGCAAAATACCTCGGCGCGAAAATCAACGAAAATTTCAATCCGGCGCGAAAGGCCATTGTCCGCGCTGCCGAATTGCCCGTTGCGGAAGTACAATCCGCTTCTTATTATCGGAGGTAATATGAAACATTTTATATGTACCAAATGTTCGATTGGCTGCCGCGTATTTGTCGAAGCCGCTGATGATCAATTCAGCTTTTCAGGCAACCTATGCAAAAAGGGAGTAGAGTTTGCAAAAACAGAAACAACATCGCCCGCCCGTTCGATAACAACCACAGTGCGAACCGCGTTCCCCCGGATTCCGGTTTTGCCTGTGAGGACTAACGGCGAAGTCCCAAAAGAGAAGGTAAGGGAAATCATTCACGAACTGTCAAAGGTAGTTATAACGGAAAAAATCGGCATTGGCGGAATTGTCGCCTCTGATATTTCGGGGACAGGCTGCGATGTTATAGCAGCAAGCGATATTTTACGGAAGATTTTGTAAAGCCGAAATATTATCGCCTAACATCAGCATACTCATTATGTACCGTTAGTCCATAATCTGTTTTTTCAAGTATTTTAGTGGCTTTATAAAGATACTGGTATCCATGTTTTGTTTCCGCATCAAAATAATATCTGTTTTGATGCCAGTGCCCGCACCACCATTCGCGGAATTGTATTTTGTTGTATATCTCGTCATTCAATAACGCCACCTCATCAAAAAATTTATCAAAAGAAAGTGATATACGCTCAAACAACAGCTTGTTTATATGCTGAGGGCCGGTATGTGAAATGACGCAGTCAAATTTTTTTTCGGTTTCCAGCAATCTAAAAACATCCCGCTCTTCCTGTTCCGTCCAGTATTCACGTTCCCACCATGTTTTGTCCGGCTCCCGGATGTCCTTGTCAACAGATAAAGCGCCGCCTAAAACCAAAAATTTTATCCCGTCAATTGTATACACTTTTCCTCTTTTCAGATAAGCGACAAACGGCTCCTCGTTTATTTGATAAACGGTTTCGCCTATGCCAATGTCGGTCTCAGGCACATCTTTCATGCCGAGAATTGGTTCATGATTGCCAATAACGCAGAGGACGGGGAAGGGCCGGTGAGCCAATACCTTATAATTAAACAAATCGGATTTACGATTACCCATCCACATGAATCCCCCGTCTCCCAAGATGACGTGGTATTTAATGCCGCTGTATTTTTCCTGCCCGTACTTTTTTAACAAGCTGTTTTTGGTTATTGAGCTAAGTTCATTTACCGCATTGGCGTGAAAATCGCCAGAAAACAGAATTGACATTTTTTTATATTAATTGTTTTTGGAGAAAGAAGAAAGGCGGGTAAAAGGACTATTATGGATAATTTCCCTGTGTCGTTTTATGTGTCGTTTGGCGGGAAGAGAATGTTTTGTAAAGCTAACTATCAGAATGCCATTTCGTTGTTAATTAGTGAAAACGGTATAAAACACGATTCCTCCCTTTTATATTATACAAAAAAATCATATACTTTATAGCAAACTCATTACAAGCGAATCGAATTCTGTAAATCCCCAAACACCCGGTTTACCCCCAAATAATTTTTCAACATAATTTTTGGCATTATTTGGAGAGAGAATATTAGTTATTTTTGAGGTGGTGGTTGTATGTGCTATTATTCCACGGGTTGAACAAAAATTTTCTATGTCTATTGAAAAAGTAATATTAAGTAAATTTATATTAAAGCCTAATGGCGTAAACAATGCATCTATATGTTTTACCCTTGTACCATGATTCTCCTGTATAACATCTTTGATAAAATAATCATAGATAACTTCATGTATAATCTTGTCAAAAGATTTGGCATTGGGTTTTAATTTTTGAAAGGAGCTGCGTTTTCCAATACAGTGTATTATATGTTTTTTCCAGAAACATTCATTACAGGTAGTATCAACTGGAGGCCAATGTATTCGATAGGATAATACTAATGAAACAAGTACATTATTAGGCTGTTTTGTAGTTTGAAATAGTCTATATGCCTTTTTTAGTAACTCAATTGCAAGTTGTTCTAAATAATTTTCAAAGGCAGCATGTGATAAAACAATATATCCTTTAACTTTCTCTTTCCAATCATTTTCATCATACGAGCTTGCATTCTGCTCATAATCAGATGGCAACAGTCCTTTAGATAAACCTGATAATTCTTCTTCCAATTGTTGTAACGCATCAGAAGACATATAATGATGACTCCTTTACCCCAAATTCATCGGATAATATTTTCCCCCAAGCGTTCATTCTTGTTTTAAATGCCTCCTTTGACTTTGTCGTTGATGTAACAGACATAGAAATAGTATTATCTTCAAACATTTTTTTAAATGCTATTTGTATTTTTGCTTTATAATTTTTTATCTTTTTCAAGTAATCTCTGATATCTTTTCGGGAAAAATAGAACATAATAAAGTCATATATTGCCCTGTTGAATCTTTGGTTTTGCTTACCGCCTTCAAATTTTCCAAATGAATAAATATTTCCAAAAGTATTTTTTGCAAATTCATAGCCTTCTTCGAAATCTGTCAATTGACATTGTAATACAGCTATTTGTTCGTCCCAATTTTCATTAAAGTATCTACAGGTATCATCCAGAAGGTCCTTTAAGTTGCCATTATAATTGCTGGTTAATCTATTTTTTACAGTAAAAAACCTTAAGAGTAGTTCAGCATCTCTCATTCTTGGATCCGGCTTTTCTATTCTTAATATATCACGCAGAGCGGCACTAGTTGCAGATTTTTCTTCTATAAATTTTGTAAAAGGTCCAGGAAATAATGCTTGGCGCAATTCCTGCGGAGATAATATTACTGAACCTTGATTAATTCGGAGAAACATATCATATAGAACTTCTTTGTTCCACTGTTTTAGTACTGCGCATCTTATAGTAAAATTGTTGAAATCAGATATATATTGCTCTGTTAATAAATTAGATTGTATTTTTTCATAATCCAGTCCATTTAGCATTTGAAGTTTATCTAATCCCTTCAATTTTAAACGGGTATAATTATTTGTCAGATTATCAGATTGAGAAAATTGAAGTAATGTTAACAATCTTTGTCTTCCATCAACAACTATATATTTGCGTTCCTTTTTATCTTCAGCAAGAATTATTTGAGGAACAGGAAGTCCTAATAAAATTGTTTCAATGAATAAACTTTTTCGTTCATTATTCCAAGCTTCTCGCCTTTGGAATTCAGGGCTTATGTTTATCATACCCTTGCCCACTAGCGATAAGATTGTTTCAATTGTCCAATCCGATGGTACAATGACAACATCGGACAAAGAAGATACATCTTCCCTCAAATCCTCCTTGGCCTCAATATCAATCGCTTCTTCCAACCAGTTGTCCATATCAAGCTCCTTTCCTGTAAGATTTTTTGATAATTGATACTAACAAGTTATAACACAAAAATCAATAGCAAATAATGAGGGCAATAGTTTTTAAGAAATATCATTCCACATCATACTCATCAGCAATCAGAAGACTTTTATCAACAAAGGTATACTTTTGTTCCCTTTCCCGATTTGCAGCCCTAATACGCTCAAGGTTTTTGTCCATCAATACCACAGACTTCCTCAAAACCTTCAATATTTTAACTTTATTCCTCGCCTTCTGACTGTTCGGTATTCAACCCGTAAGATATTCGCTCCTTCAAAATCGCGCTTCCAAGTGCAAGGAAAATGTATCACTACAAGAAGTTTTACAATGAAAAAAATCATTTTGGCAGTGATTTTTTTTTGCGATTTTGGTGCCTATCACCTTTGCGCAAACCATTTTTATAGATAATTTTGTAGCAAACAGCCTTACTATAATAGGAGAAGGCCTCAGTATAAGGATTTTTGAGTACTTGCAAATTTGACATTGTGTCAAATTTGCAAGTCTTTAGGAGGGTGATTTTATGAGTGGAAATAAAACGGAAAGTACAAGCAAATTTAAATTTGGTTTAAATTTGCAAATAGGGAATTTTTTTTCTCTATAATAATATATGTAGGGAACTTATTATCCTTACATAGAAAAGCCAAAGGAGTAAGTATTATGGAAAGAAAAAACCCAAAAGGCTCGATTACACTGAACGAGGCATTGGCTATTTTGAAAGGAAAGTCAAATATGGAAAAAATGGGATTAAGAATAGCCGCAGTTCGTGACGGTTTCAAATCAAGGCATACAGGAATAGGAAGAGAGAAATTCCTATTGGATGCTGCAAAGTTTAAAATGTGGATCAAAGACACAATTGATGCAATTCCCGAAGGGTTTATCCTTGTCGGAAAGGCTACCAGAGAACTAAATATCACAAGTGCTTATGTATATATGCTGATTGAGAAGCATAAAATAGAAACGAAAAAAGCGGGCGCTGGCAGAGGCAAAATTTATATCAATTTTACGTCATTGCAGAATGTATATACTTCGAGAAAAAACAAGACAAACATTGTAGAGAAAGCTAATCCTTTTAAAAAGAAAAGAGGAAAAACCAATTCTCTTAAAAAACGCATGAGTATCGCATTAAAATCGAATGAGGACGTACATTTTAAGGAGTTCGTTAATTTTTTTGGAGAGTATTCCACAAAAGAAATCCTCAGAAATTGTTTTATGAAATATAACAAGCTATTGCGGTCGTATAAACGATCTTTAAAGATGGATGATTAACCTAGCTCTCTATCAATTTAAATATTGGAGGATTGAAAATGAAAAAATTATTTTTAAGGGTCTTTATTTGGTTTATTTGGAATAGTTTTCTTCGTGACATGAAATCCGTCACAGGTTTCAAAACCCTTGACATTGCCGATGAGTATGCGCAACAATTGGAATTCAAAATTCGCAAAGATAACAATCTGAAAGACGATGAACTATTAAAATAGGAAAATACCAGCAAGAACAGGGAAGATTTAGCTTTTTATATAACTATACGTCATTACCTTAAAAAAGGAGAAATAATTGAGAAATTGAAATTACGCATTCAGTTATAATGGACAAATTTTATAAATTAAAACATTTCCTACATATTATATATTGAAACGGTAAATTCGTCACAATGACAAATTTGCAAGTACTTGGCGATTCGCCCTTTTAAAAACAAAAAAGGGGAGAGGGAAGAAAGTTCTTCATAATTCCCAACCCCTGTGGAATAACATGGAGAACAAATTGAAACCGCTGTCTCTATGTCGTTCTATCTTAAAAATGGATGTTTATAGATCGGAGGCGTCCAGTGCCGGCTACCGTGTAACCGCTGCCCCGGAGGCCTTTGTAAGTATCTCCGGGTTATCCGCAACGTAGTTCAGAACATCGGCCATGATGCCGGTATAGCCCTTGCCCAGAGCCTTGTACTTTGTCAGGCAATCCGGCGTTATGCGAATAGTAACGGCAGGTTTTGTGCGCTTCATGCTCTGCCGGAGTTCCCGCGCTTTTGCCGCGAATTCCGCGAGCCCTTCCGGTGATGTTTCTGGGCAGTCTGGGGTGTACGTTATAGGGGCCTTCGCCGCCGCCCTGATTTCTTTTATCTGCTCTTTAGTCGGCTTTTGCCCATTCTTTACGGTTACGTGTATCATGTCCATAATAGCTCCTCTTCTCCGCTTTGTCTGCGGCTCTCGCTGATATTAAACGCGGTTTTTCCCCGTGTTCCGTGTAAACAACAAACAGCACCTTGTCCACCTTACCTAAGGTTTGCCTTCGTTCTTCCCCTGCTGTATTTTCTTCGCTGTCATCACGGCGTTCTATCCGCAGTGGATCGGCGAAAACTAGGGCTGCTGTTTCCAATCGGACTTTGTGTTTAATCCAGTTTAGGGCCGCTTTTTCCGGATCAATTTCAAAGTCCATTGTTGTCATGCTTTATTGTAATACTTTTTTGCATGACTTGTCAAGAGTTTTTTGTCTTTTTTGAAAAAACACGGAATTAAAAAAATAGGAGGCAAACAATGCTAGATATTTTACAAGTTATAGCAGCGATAATGACAATTATTAAGTTCTTGCACTGGCTATTTAACCAAGTTAAGTAATTGTCAAATGATTTGGGCTCCTCATACCAGGGGAGCTCAAATTTGTACGAGCTATTCCTTTGGTTTTAGCGGGTATGCCGTTTTTCCGCCTGTTTTCTGCCAGTACCAGCGGGGTTCTTCCGGTAGTCTAAAACTATTTCTTTGTCCTGTAAGGACTTAGCTCAATAGCAGGAGTAGGACTCGAACCTACGACCTCCGGGTTATGAGCCCGACGAGCTGCCATCTGCTCTATCCTGCGTCGTATTTTACAACTTACTGATTTTCCTCAGTCTTGTCAAGTGGGCTACCCTCGCTCTTCTGGCTTGGTTGAGGTCCAAGTGGGATACCTTCGCTCTTCGTGCTAGGTTGCTGTTCAAGAGGGGCGGCTTCGCTTGACCAGTTGTAAACGGGCGGGGGTTCATCTTCGGCTGAAACCCAGCCGCCTTTGATTGTTAAAATCGTATTTACAAGGGCGGAAATGGCGATTAATACCGCCGCTATCGCGGGAAAGCCTGATTGGATAACCATTAAATCGTAAACGCCGTGAATGGCGATGGCTGTCAGAACACGGAAAACCGCCTGTATGGGATTGGTGCGGAATAATACCGCGGCTGCTCCGACGCGGGAACCGCAGGCGCCGTGCAGGGGCGCGGCGGTAACGGCGCGTATTAACAGTACGCCTGTGTCCGATGCTCCGTATACGGCGCTTTCAAGGAGCGCGAAGCCAAGACCGGCGACAAGGCCGATTGCGGTGCCCCTTTTCAATGTGTTGTAGGAAATGGGCCGACCGGAACTATCAGCAGGTTTGACGCGGCTGTCGATCAGGAAAAAAATGAACAGCATCAAAAGGCGGCTTATTTCTTCGGTAAAGGCGATGCGGACAAAAAAATGATAAAACAACGCGGCTTTGCCGGACGGTATCGAAAAGGATAAAAGTCCTTGAAGGATGAGGGCGGGGAAAAAAGCAGCAGCGCCCGCAAGCAGGGCGAATAAAAAACGGACGAGTGAAAATTTATACTTCGCGAAACGGAACCAAATGTACACGGCTATCACGGGAAGCGAGGAGATCAAAATTAAAATCAACAAAACCCATGAGCCGTACATGTATGGCATTTTATCAAATTATTGTTTAAGGTAAAACCCATGAAAATCGTAATCCTGACCGGCCCGAAACATTCCGGAAAAACCAGCGCCGGCAGGGCTCTCGCGTCCCTATGCTCATGCGAATTTATCGACCTTGACGATCTGATCCTGCAAAGAACCGGAAAAAGTCCGCGTCAGCTTTACAGTGAAGGGCCGCTGGTTTTTCAAAAAGCCGAAACTGAGGCGACGGCGGCTCTTTTCAACGAAGACGGCGGCGAAGGACAGCGCGTAATCGCCGCGGGCGGCGGTATCATCGACAATGAGGAAGCGGCAGCCGCGTTGAAAAAAGCCGGCGCGGCAGTTGTGTATCTCGACATTTCCGCTGAACGCGCCTGGAACAGGATCGCGAAGTCCGGAGAACTGCCGCCTTTTTTGCGGACAGACAACCCACGCGAGACTCACCGCGTTTTACATGAGCGGCGCGCGGCGGCTTATTCTCGGATTGCGGATATTGTTATTGAAGCCGGTGTAAAAACGCCGAAGGAAATCGCTGAGGAGATTTTGAGTTACTTAAAATAACGGTGCTTCTCGTAATACGCAATTGCCCTGTGTTTGATAAATGTGTCCAGCAGACGCGATGCGCTCAATTTTTCCCTGTTGATGAAGCCTCCGGCCATATTGTCGTGGCCGCCGCCTACTCCGCAGCCATCAACCAGATTTTTTACCAGATCATTGGCCTTGATTTTTTGACAGTCGCTCCTGACCGACAGTTTTATTCCATTTTCCCGCGCCGCGTAGGCGATTACGACTTCTACCCCGGCCACACTGATAGCAATATCTCCGGCCGCTCCCAGAAGAGAATCGTTTACATTATTGAGACGGAGAAACGCAAGCTCATCATAAATTTCTACCGTTTTAAAAGCGTCCGCGTACAAGTCCAAATCCCTGACGGAAATTTCATTTCCCTTTAATTCCACAATCATGTTGATATCGGAAAGGCTGTAAAGCCGGTAAAACATATTGATATCAAGCTCCGATGCGCCCCGCGTGAGATTATCGGTATCCATAAAAATTCCGTAAAGGAGGGCCGTCGCAACCATTCTGGGAGGTTCAATGTCATTTTCAAAAAACCAGTCCGCGATAATCGCACTGCAGCTTCCCGCTTCAGGGCGTACGTCAATAAAGCGATACCCCATATCTCCGCAGAACTCATGATGATCAATAACCGCCACTTCTTCGGTTGGAAGGTCGGTAATGTTGGCGTTGCCCTTCTGCGCGTCAATCAACACCGCCCAGTCTTCCGCGCCCAGAGTTGAAGCTTTCGCCGCCTGAATTACCGGCACATTAAACATCTCCAGCATCTTCAAAGAATTCGCCTTTTCAATTTCCTGATCATAAACAATGGCGAGTTTTTTAATGCCTCTTTGTGAAAGGAGATAGTACATCCCCAGGCTGGAAGCTATCGCGTCCGGGTCGGGCACATTGTGCGGCTGGATAAAAACCTCATCCGGCGCTTCTTTGAGTATTTCAACCAACCTGTCGAGTTTTGTTTGGCTCATAGAATCAATATAACATGAGTTAAATTGATAGTACAGAACGTTACACGAAAAATTTTTATCCCACGTTTACTTGTCTCTCCGCGCCGCCTGCGCCAACGAAGTTGGCGAGCGCGGGGTCTTTATTGCTTTTTTTCCTTCTGTATTTTCAATAAACTTTTTGATTGATCAAGCAAAAAATCTTTCAATGTATCTTCTAACTGATTAAAATTTTCAATCAAATTAGAAAGTTTAATATCAACAGCAGGAGATGTAAGCATTTCACCTTCACCTGACAAAAGCCAGTTTTTACTAACATTAAATGCGGTTGAAATAAGCTGAATTGTCCTTTCATTAACATTTCTGTTGCCCAATTCAATATTCCCCAACAAAGTTTGACTTATGTATATCCGTTTGGCAAAATCCCGTTGGGTAATATTAAGTAC
>JGI24697J35500_11274819_pt1 | contig 10237 bp, 11 predicted proteins | sample TergutMp193P1_FD_35500 | JGI IMG/M metagenome (IMG submission 35500) | reverse complement strand
AAACAGGGGTTGGATACCCTTTGTTTTTCTTGCCGTTTACGGTTTTCTGATCCGCCTTGCCGGAGTGTCCGGAGTATTTGGGAACGGAGATATTCTTTACGGATTTTTTTCCGGCGGAACGATTGCCGCGGCGTTCATTCTCGCAGCCGAACCGGCAAGCAGCGCAAAACTGAAACCCGGTATAATATTCGCGGTTTTTTCAGGAGCTCTTCTTTCATGGTTTTTCCGTTACAAATGCATGGAGTTTTCAGGATGTTTTATGGCTATTGCCCTTGTAAATTGTTTTACCCCGCTTATTAGACTTGCTGAGGAAAAAATATTTCTTTCACATAACAACCGTACAGAGGTTCAGGAGAATCATTTATGAAAGCGGAACAGGAAAACCAAAAAAATGATTTAAAAGACAAAGCTGTTTTACTCGGCTGGGTAATGGGGCTTTTGATTTTAATCTCGCTTCTCATAATTTTTACGGTTCCTGTCCAGTCATATTATCTTTTACGAAATGTAAACAATGTGTTTATCAGCAGCAATGATGCGCGCAGGCTTACCGCGCATATAAAACAAAAACCGGGGAAGGCCGAACCTTTTGGATACTGGTTTTCCATGCTTAACAGCGATAAAAAGATGTTTGTGTTTTCGGCTTTCAAAGACGGAATCCTGATTCCCCTTGGAGCCGTAGTTTCAGCCGACGGCGCTGTAGAAGAGGTAATTCCCCTAAGCGCCCACGCAGTGCAGGCCTTTGAGGCTCTGCCTGAAAGTATAATACAGATGTATGTCAGGCGCATAGAAAAATAAGGAAAAGATATGAGTACGGTAAAACAACATTCATTTTGGAGCTCTTCTTCTCCCCTTGGCGGATTTGCGGGCGTGGGCCTTTTGGTTATCGCTTCCGCGCGTCTGTCCTGGGCGATAACAGTGGCGGGAAGCCTGTTCTGGGTGTACGGACTTTCCGCGTTTTCATACGCGTTTCTGTCAGGCGAGGCGGTTAAAAAATTTTTTCCCGTATCGGGGCATAAAATCTTATATACATGCCTGTCCGCTTTTTGGGGCAGTCTGTATCTTTTTATGTTCTGGCTGCTGTGTCCGTTCGCCGCTTTTGAAGTTTTTGTACCGCTGATGCTGGTTCCGCTGTTCTGCGCCGGAATAGGAAGCGCGGATCTGATTGAATATTCGGTTGATAATCAATACCTTGATATTTTCGATTATGTATCGGAAGCTGTTTCACAGGCTGTAACCCTTGCCGGTTTATTAATAGCTTTTTCAATTATAAGGGAACCTCTTTCTTATTCTTCTCTGTCATTTCCCGGAACGTATCAGGGAATGTTTACAGTAGTTGATTTTAAATCCGGCTCTTTTTTCCCGATAGGAATTTTTGCGCCTTCTTCGGGAGCTTTGCTTCTGTTGGGGTATTTCATCTGTTTGTATCAGTATTGTAAAAACACTTTTTTCCCGGGAGACAAAATATGAGAGGAATGCAGCTTTTACTTTTATTGATCTGTTCGGGATTTTCAATGAACATTGTGCTGCAATGCGGACTTGGCATAAAGGGAGCCGCCGAGTCAGAGAATCCGTCAGGTTTATCAACTTTGCTAAGAACGGGAATGATTTTTATCTCTGTTATTATACTGTGGCTTTTTTTCTCAAGGATAGTATATTCGATAATTCCCAGCATTTTTATTTATGTGCTGTTGTTTCCTGTAAGCTCCGTAGTTTATGACGCGCTTGAGTATTTTATCTTTCAGTATTTGTATAAAAAAGATCCAAACAGCGAATATATTGTGAGTTTTCCCGGCGGCATTACGGCTGTCTGTGTTTTTATCTGCATAAATTTAGCGGATAACTTTTTGGAGGCGGCGGTTCTTTCCTTCGGCTTTACGGCGGGAATCTTCCTTGTTTATCTGATTATAAGGGAAGTGCGAAAGAGAGCGGATCTTGAAGCGGTTCCGCGTTTTCTGCGCGGAAAACCGCTTGTTCTGATTACTATGGGGATGTTGTCCCTTGTTTTTTCTTTAGTATCAATCTTACTTTTTAGGATGGCCGGGGCGCAGTGAAAGAAGAAAACAAGCTGACACTGATTCTTGGATATCACGCGCATGTCCCGTCCGGTTCGCCCGAATGCGAATTTGAGCGCGTATATGAAAAAAAAATACGCCCCTTTGTTTCAAACCTGTACCGTTATTCGAACATACAGGCTGTTCTGCATTATTCGGGAGTGCTTCTTTACTGGGTAGAAAGAACGCACCCTGAGTTTTTTATGCTGATCGAAGACATGGTTACGCGAAAACAGGCCGAAATTTTAAGCGGCGGTTTTTATGAGCCCATGTTTCCCCTTATTCCGCCGCAGGACAGAATCGGACAGATAGAACTTTTAACAACCTACCTTCGCAAACATTTCGGCAAGCGTCCGCTTGGATGCTGGATTCCCGCAATGGCATGGGAACAGCACCTTGCGGCCTCTCTTTGCGCCTGCGACATGAATTACACTTTTCTCAGTCAGAAACAGTTTGCCCAGGCTGGAATGTCCGGCACAGAGCTTTTTTCCCCCTGCATCAGCGAGGATCAGGGAAAAATCATCGTTATTTTTCCGGTTTCAATGTCCGTGGAAGAGGAACTGGCGAATAAAAGTTTTTCTCAGGTTTTTGTCGAACTAAAAAATAAAATTGATGAAGAGACAGGATCATCGGGCGGCAGAGTCGTCACAGTTTTTCCTGAGGACGTTTCTTCCGCTCCCGAAGAAGCGCCGGACACCGTGTGGAATCGTTTCTTTGAAGAAATTTCGCTTTCCGAAAATATTTTAGAAACAGTGTTACCCGCAAAGGTTTTAAAAAATCAGATAGCCTTTAAAAAAGCGAGTTTTCCCAATTCGTCATCTCTTGAAAACGATTTTTCTCCGCGCCGTTTTTTAATTGACCACTGCGAAGCAAACGGAATATATTCAAAAATGATATTCGCGAACGTCCTTATCAGCCAGTTGAAGGGGGACAAGGAGCGAAAACAAAACGCGAGGGAAGAGCTCTGGAAGGCGCAGGACTCATTCCTTTTTACTCCCGGCGGCGGACAGATCCGCCATGAATTGCGAAAGGCGGCCTACAGTTCTCTTTTACGCGCCGAACGGCTGTCCAGGGAAAAGGGAAAATTTATTTCCTCGCTTATCCAGTACGATTTTGATTTTGACGGCGTAAAGGAATTTCTTTTTCAGGACGCGAGAATCAACTGCTACATCCAGCAGCAAGGCGCGGGAGTTTTTGAACTTGATTACCTGCCCAAGGACTGGAATTACCTCGACTGCGGCTGCGTAGGTTCCGGCAGGAGGATTGCCTTTGCGGACGTTCTTGTAAGCGCGGATACGAAAGTCGAAACTCTCGCGGACATTTATCCGCAGGACGCGCGGCTGTGTTATAACGAACAATACGACGCGCTTACGCAGGATCGTAAGGGCAAATCCTGTTTCAAACTGCCCGCGGCAGACAGCGGCCTTCCCTTCGGCGCTATTGAGATTAACAAATGTTATTCGCTAAAAAAGGATATTCTCACCGTGTCCTATATATTGAAAAATACCGGAAAGGAAAAGGAAGAATGTGTCTTTGTTACAGAAATCAATTTTTCATTCGCGGGAGAAGGCGAGGACAATGTCCGTTTTCACACGGTTGATAAGGCCGGCAAGGACACTCCCGCGGAAAAGCTCATTGCCGACTGCGAAACGCTTAAAATCCTCGATGTAAAAAATGAAGTTCAGATCCTTCTGGGCTGTGACAAACCGTTTTCAGGCTGCCTTGTCCCCACCTATAACGAAGGCCTGTATCAAGCGGAAAGAATCCTCCTTCTTTTTTCCCTCTCCCTCGAATCAGGCGAATCCTGGTCGTGCGAGTTTAATTTAAAATTTTCATATTGAATTGTGCAATTTTTTCACTTTCCACCTGTCGGCAAAGTTAGCCGGTTAAGTTTTACAAGTTAATTACTGAAATTCGTAATATATTATGATTTCATTGAGAAAACAGTAAAAATTTTTTAAATATTTTTGAAAAAACATTTGACAAAATTATATTTCTCATATTAAAAAATAATTAAATAAATCTTTTTAGGGGGCCTTTTATGAAAAAGCTCATTTCAGTAACAGTACTCTTAACTTTCCTTGCGACATCAATGTTCGCGGTACCGGTAACAGACACGATTTCACCTGTTACAGGTGAAAATAACCTTGAAGCAGACTTATTCTTAACCGTGCAGGCAGCGCCATTAACAGATTTGGAAATGGAAGCTGTTGAAGGAGAGGGAATAATTGGTGCGATTATCGGTGGAATAATAGGTGGTATAATCGGCGGTTTTGCTCTTGGGACTCTCCAAAATAATTCGACAAATTCTTCTAATGAAGCAGTAACTTATGCCACTGGAGTAGGTGTGTTAAGCGGTGCTGCAATTGGCAGTAAAATTGGGAGCCTTTTACCATTTTAGTTTTTGTATTAAGGTTGAGGGGTATAATGCTTTTTTAAAGTTCTCGTGTTGAAGTTTCAGTACGGTTATATAAAAAGTATTAAACCCCAAATAAAAATACCATTATAATTGAATATGAAACTAAGCAAGAAGAAAATTATTATTAATGCTTTCTTTTTATGTTTTCTTGTTACAGCGCATATTCTTTTTGAAGTGTTTTCTTTAAAAAACAATATATTTATATTGAATGTAATTGCTAAATATACAGTTGCAATAACAACAGGAATTTTATTTGAGATATATTGTGAATTAATTCGCACAACCAGGATTTATAAAGATTTAAAAAAAGAAAAAGGGTATCTATCATTACTAAAAATTTCAATGGTCAGTGGAATTGTGTTCTGGGGTGTAGGAATGGGTATTTTCCTCTTTATCCTTTTTACTCTTTTGTTAGGATATCAAATAAACATAAACAATTTTTTATTTCTATTTATAACATGTTTAGTTGGTGGGGCTATTTGGGGGTTGATAATGTTTATTATTTATTCTTTAATCAATATTATTAAAAAACGTAATAATAAATTGGAGCCGAAAAATACATGAAACAGTTAAAAGTTATTTTCATAGTTATATTTCTTTTCTATGTTCCCGGCGAGGTTTCCCCGGCGTTCTCTCTCAGGCTGATACACAAATGACAAAATTTGTTCAGTTTTACAAGTTAATTACTAAAATCTGTATTGTATTATGATTTCATTGAGAAAACAGTAAAATTTTTTAAATATTTTTGAAAAAAAGCTTGACAAAATTATATTTCTCATATTAAAAAATAATTAAATAAATCTTTTTAAGGGGCCTTTTATGAAAAAGTTCATTTCAGTAACGGTACTCTTAACTTTCCTTACAGCATCAATGTTCGCGGTACCGGTAACAGACACGGTTTCACCTGTTACAGGTGAAAATAACCTTGAAGCAGACTTATTCTCAAACGTGCAGGCAGCGCCATTAACAGATTTGGAAATGGAAGCTGTTGAAGGAGAAGGGTGGATAACAGGGACTTTGTGTTTACTTGGCGCTGGAGCATTAATTGTTTTAGGTAGTGTTACAAATGGGTTGTCAGTTTTCTTAGGTGTTGTTGTATTAAACTTTGTTCCTGATGCCTTTAATTCTTCAAAGTGTCCATGAAGTTCTAATGGAATATAAAGCGGCGCTGTTATTAATTATAAATTTGACAGCGCTGCTTTAATACGTTATTTTTTGAAGATTTGTTAATTTTGGTTGTTTTCCATATTCTGTAATTAGGAAGGTTAATATGCGCAAGTTTATAATTGTTTTATTGTTCTTTTTAACCGGAAATGTTTTTTTGTATTCTGAAGAATCCATAGAAAATGATTCTGAACAGCCCCAGAGTTCTGTAGTTCCCACAGGTTCTCAACTTATTTTATATAATGGGTTTGGCGCTTGGGGTTTTTCCTTTTATGATGGAAGCAAACTAAACTATAGAAGTTTAAAGGAAAATCTGGCATTGATCCCCGAAAATGAAAAATTTATTCGCCGCGCTGATACCTGGAATATTTTTTCTTATTTTTTTATAGGCGCCGCGTTTGGGTTAATAGCGGGAGCAATGTATTTTGCTGGTGATGATTATACTAGAGATATACTTTTTAGTTCCGCACATTGCTCAATAATTCTTTTTTTTGGTTCTGAACATATGTTTAATAGAAATATAAACAAAGCAATCGGTAATTATAATTTTTCTGTTTTGGGAGCTCATGTTATATATCATTGAAAGGGAAAATATGGATAGTATTTGGAATTTAAAGAAAAGAATACTTTCTTTTTTATTCACAATAGGTGTTTTCCTGCCCTTTTCCTCATGTCAGAATGAGGCGCGTTGGTATCCCGAAGCGGATGTAACCATTGCCAACCACTATGAATATACCGACTCAATAACAAATGCCAAACAACTATTTATAACCTGTGTAATACATAATACCGGCAGTACTTCCATAATTAGCGGCGCTGTAACATTACGGGTAAAGACAGACAAACGGAAATATTTACAGACAATAACGGTAAATATCAAAATTATACCCGATGGAAAAATAGCGGTTAATACAGCTATCGCGTATCTGGACAATACCGAAACGTTACTGTCCGATGGTGATATTTCGATTTTTTCCAGTTATTTTGATTGATATGGCACGGTTTATCTTTCCTATTTTAGCCTTTATATTGACTTCGGAAGAAGAAATTCGCTTTGCTCACACATATAAACAAGGTTACGATACTTCATGCGGCATTGCCGTTACCGCAACGTTGTTAAACACTTATTGGAATATCCCCATAACTGAAGCGGAAATGTATCAGGAAATGATTTTAAGCAGATATAGCGAAAGCGATATAATTTATACTATAAATTTTTTGACTATATCAGATTATCTGGCGCAAAGAGGAATTCAATCACGGGCATATAGAATGGATTGGGCGGAATTGGAAGACACCCTTGGCCGGGGATTTTCCCCGATAATTATTCATTATGAAAAGCCGCGCCCTCATTTTGCCCTGCTTGTTCATATTTACGGTAATTATGCCTATGTCGCCGATCCGGCCAAGGGGTTTGTATTGTTGGAAAGGAGACAGTTTGAAAAGGATTACAGCGGTAATGTTTTGCTCTCTGCCTCCCGCACCGCAGAAAAAAACACGGAACGTATAAATAGAATAATAACGGAAGAAACCACACGCTTAAACCGCCTGCGAAATTTGTCGCGCATGAGGAGGTTGTGATGAAAAAGGCAGGTATCTTTTTTTCATTAATTTTTTATGCCATGCGGTTGTTTGCACAACAAGATAATGAGCCGCAGAACAATGATAAAAAATACCAGCGGCTTGATTTGATTAGGGATGATATAGAATTGAATATCGAAAGCCAATTTGTATATTGGTTTGAAAATATTGAAAGCGTAACGATGTATGCTTTGAACCCAAATCTTACATTGGAATTTGTTTTTATGAAAAACCACAGCGTTAAAGCTGGTTTCGGTTATACCATATCTCTTAATGATAATTATGATGCCGGAAACAAGGTATATTATTCACCCAATGATATTAACTTATCATACGAGTACCTGAAACAAATTAATAATTTAAACCTGTTTTTCGGGCCCCAGTTTACTATACCCATTGCTGTAACAAATGAATATATAATGCGTGAAGGCGTATTAAGCGCCGGAGCCGGAAGGTACATGGCAGGGGTATCATTTACCATAACAGGCATAAGGTACCCTGTTGTATGGAATGGAGAATTCAGCTATAAAATAGGTTTTCCCAAGGAAGAACGGTTTGGTATGTCCTGGCTTCCCGGTATTATGCGGATTTACTTTGGGATATCTGATTTGTTTAATGACCGATTCGGGTTTTCTTTAGGAATTCAACAGAATATAACACTGCCCGAAATAAAAAACGGTCATCCTATACCGGACAGTCTGGTTTTTTCAAGTTCTATTCGTGCCGAAATATTCGCGCTTTTTGAAAAGGACTATGTACGGCTGGCCGTTACTATTCCGGCATATCCTATAGAAACTCCTGTTTTATTTTCAATAATTTACGGGCATAGTTTTAAGGATTTTAGCTGATTGTCACAAAAAACCACCTACCGTAAGTATCCGTGATATTGAATTAAAAGGTTATTTTCGCTATAATAAATCAATATGAAAAGACGGTTGATTACTTCGGCGCTGCCCTATGTGAATAATGTTCCCCATCTTGGAAACCTGATACAGGTTCTGTCCGCCGACGCTTTTGCGCGGTTTTGCAGGCAGAGCGGCTATGAAACGCTTTATATCTGCGGGACCGATGAATACGGCACCGCTACCGAAACCAGAGCCGCCGAAGAAGGCATAAGCCCGAAAGAACTGTGCGACCGCTACTACGCGATTCATACGGACATTTACAACTGGTTCAATATCGCCTTTGATAAATTCGGACGCACTTCATCGCCCATACAAACGGAAGTTACGCAGGATATTTTTCTGAAACTTGACAAAGCCGGCCATATCTGCGAAAGAACGATAGAGCAGTTTTTCTGCGCGAAATGCGACAAGTTTCTTGCCGACAGATTTATCCGGGGTAAATGCCCCAAATGCGGCAGCCCCGACGCGAGAGGCGATCAATGCGAAGCCTGCCAGAAACTGCTCGATCCGACCGATTTAAAAGAGCCGCAGTGTTCGGCTTGCGGCAGCACTCCGGCCTTGCAGAACACAAATCATCTTTACATAGACCTTCCCGGAATTAAGGATAAACTTGAAAAATGGCTGAAGGACGCGTCCGTTAGGGGATTCTGGGCGAATAACGCGATACAGATGACGCAGGCGTGGATACGCGACGGGCTTAAGGAGAGAGCCATTACAAGGGATCTCAAATGGGGAATCCCCGTGCCGAAGGCAGGCTACGAGAAAAAAGTTTTTTATGTATGGTTCGATGCTCCGATAGGATACATTTCAATTACGGGAATGTTAGGTGAAGAAATAGCGAAAGGTGAAAGAGCGGCTAACGGTCATTCTTTCTCCGATTGGCGGGATTTTGTAAATTACTGGTGGAAGAGCCCCGATGAAGTTGAACTGTTCCAGTTTATCGGCAAGGACAATATTCCGTTTCACACCGTGATCTTCCCCTCAAGCCTTTTGGGGAGCGGAGACAACTGGACAATGTTACACCACATGTCAAGCTCCGAATACCTTAATTACGAAAGCGGGAAATTTTCCAAATCCAGGGGAGTGGGCGTTTTTGGAACAGACGCGAAGGAAACGGGAATCCCCTCCGATGTTTGGCGTTTTTACATTTTTTACAACAGGCCGGAAAAAGCGGACGCCATGTTTACATGGAGTGACTTTCAGGAAAAGGTAAACGGCGAGCTTATCGGCAACCTCGGGAATTTGGTAAACCGCACCCTTTCATTTGTTACGCGCTATTTTGACGGAACAATCCCGCAGGCAAAGAGCAATCCCGTTTTCTGGGAGCAGGTTGCCAAATTTGAGACTTCAATAGCGGAAAAACTTGACAGGGCCGAATTAAGGGACGCGTTCAGGGAAGTTTTTGAACTTTCCTCATACGCCAATAAATATTTTCAGGACGCTGAACCCTGGCGGCTTCGCACAGATGATCCTGAAAAAGCGAAAGAGGTAATCCGCGATTTGGCGTTCATTGTGCGCGATCTGTCAGTTCTTGTCGAACCTTACATTCCGCAGGCGGCGGTTAAAATCGCCTCGTTCTTCGGCCTTAAACACGGAGATGATCTGAACTGGAAAAGCATAGGAAAGCCGCAGGGTTTGACAGACGGGAAGATAACAAGCGAAGTGCTTTTCGCCAAACTTGAGGATGATCAGGTTGAGGCTCACAGACAAAAATATTCGGGAACCCAGAAAGAAAGAGAAGAAAAAAAAGCTTTTTCTTCCGTTGTGGATCTGCGCGCCGCAAAAATTGAAAAAATTGAAAGGCATCCGAAAGCCGATAAACTCTACATTATAAATCTTGAAGTGGGGGAGGGCGTGAGCACAGTCCGCGAGGAGAGGCAGATTGTTTCCGGCCTTGTTCCGTTTTATACGGAAGAACAGTTGCTTGGAAAGAAGATCATCGTCGCCTACAACCTGAAACCGGCAAAGTTACGCGGAATTGAGTCGAGGGGGATGCTCCTTGCCGCAGGCGACAAAAAAGGCACAGATGCCGACGGTGCTCCTGTCGAACGCGTCGAGGTATTGGACGCCGGCTCCTGTCCAACAGGAACAAGGCTGCTCCCCGAAGGCGAGCAGGC
>JGI24697J35500_11274820_pt1 | contig 10242 bp, 4 predicted proteins | sample TergutMp193P1_FD_35500 | JGI IMG/M metagenome (IMG submission 35500) | reverse complement strand
GGGGGGGGGTGCTACCAGCAACCATGCATGTGCATTTGAATGCTCTTTATTTACACCATTGTAACCACTGTAATCTTGTAATATTCATAATGTGCTAGGTCAGGTCTGTAGCACACACTGGTGTCCTGCTCCCTATTCAACAAATTCTGAAGAGTACTGACAGTAGCATATTACACTCAGCATTACTTGGTGTGTGGACTATAATGATATCCTTTTGGGCTTACCAGCACATCAAGTGGTTTAAATTGAAAGATGTTGCACAGGCCAATGCCATCTCCACTGTCAGGTCAGTCTCTGAAACACTGGTGTATTTGAATCACCTGACATGGCTGTAAGCCGTAGAATGTTTCCTTGAATTTTGTCGTCATGAAACTAGAAGATATGCGTGCTGGTTGATGGTGTTTGTTGTCTGTTAGGTAGTTACGTACACACAGTGTCAAGTGATTTAGGTCAGCTGTTTCTCAGTTGGTACCTCATCATCCTTTGATCTCTTCAACTGAAATGGAACTGGAATACCAGACACTCTTTTAATGTTCTGGGACCAAGGGTTCAATTGCCAGTACACTCCATTGGCTCAGGGTTAATTGCCAGGACCAGTGCTACTAGTGCATGTTTTTGGCAGCTTTATTGACTTACGACCTCTGGCTGAGTAAATTCATCACTGGAGCCTGAAAGGTCAACTGATGTTTATGGTAACAACTAATGTTTGAGAACTCCCTGATTACAATATGTAAACATCTGCTATACCTGCACAATAATTTGATGTCTACCTTTAATTTTATTTAGATATAAATATAACAGAGCAGTACAGTTTTTTCTTTATTGTGTTAATTGTAAGAATAACATTGGAACAGAAATTTCTCAAAATTTACATGAAAAGTCATCAAGTATAGTTCAGGATTGTACATGATAGAAGCTAACATTCTGCCTTCAAACCACCCTGCTGACCAAGTAAAATCATGCTACATTTTCAGGTAATAAATCACAAAATCAATTATTTGCAGCTGCTTTAAACTTTTACTCTATTAGTGGCTATCCATGATGTCCTTATGTAGGTGACTGAAATTATAGCACCCTTATGGGATTTGCACTCCACATGATTACAGGTATTTATATTGTTTGCCGCGGCGTGACACCGTTTAGTCTGGTAACAAACTGTGTAATGTCACATTTGAGGCGACAGCAATTTTAATAGTAACTTTCATGTTTAGCTTGATGATCTTGGCTTTGATTCCTGGCAGAGGCAAAAGATTATTCTCTTCTCCAAACTTATCCACAGTTGCTTTTGTTCAGTCTTTTTGCTGGCATTACCTTTTGACTTGCCATTCAAAACAGCCTCTCATGATAATTGGCAATCAGCCCCTTTCAGTGACAGCAAACTGCTGTCTAAACTGGAACATATCACAAAGGTCATGTGCCTCTACAGTTTTACTTTAAAGGCCCTACTAATTAATCCCAAGAAGAATGCAGTCAACAAAAACATGCCTTAAATACGTTCTTGTAGTAGGAAATGAATGATTTTGCTGCGGTCACCAGGATGTAGTTGTGAATCAGTAGACAGAAGTAACCAAAGATTGAAGTCTTCTGGGATGTGATGGTGTGCTATAGGGTGAATGGGTCTTGATATTTTGATAGTCATGGTGTTTTCATCTTCAGGGTCAAGCAGTTATTGTTTGTGGACTGATTGCTTAACCCAGAAGATGAAGGCTCTGTGATCCATCAAAATGTCAGGAGCCACTTGCCCAGTGATGCAACATCACAGCAGCACCACAAGACTGAAATAATTGCTGCAGGAACAGAACACTAGCTCTGCACTACACCGTTTTGAAATTATTACTAATATGGACAGATTGTACATGGAAATGTGCTGTAATATATCAATTTACTGGATAAATATTTCATTGTTACAGCTTACTTTTCTGCGTCTTTTGAGATCTGCTTGCGTAGTCATGAAAAGTGCCTATTAGGGTCATTATATCTGTCCATATGTTTTCATTAAAAGCTGTTACTGTGAAACCAATATATTTATACTAATACAGGATACTGTATTAACCATTGCCGTGTCTTGTGACAAGAATAAGTGGCAAGAAAACTGCAAATACATCATGAACTGCTGAATTATTGGCGAAAGATACATATTTAATATTAGGTGGGGCCCAACTTTATGGTCAGGATCTTTGCTACTTTGCTAGTATCTTTGACACTAAATCCTATGTGCAAGATTTCTTGCTATTTTGAGTGGCACTTGCTTGTAATCAATACACAAAACCATTACAGTGAACAGTGATCAGTTACCTGAATCAGTAATGTAATATACAGAAATATGTTTAGAATTTATGATAATTAAGTAAACCACACATGATGCATGATATCACAGACAGCATCCAGAGCAATCTTATGGCACTGTTTAAAGAACTGATTTCACTCCCTGTATTTGGAGTTGCCTGCAGGAGGTGCTGGAGTGATGACAGGTTAGTTGGTTACACTCAATTACAGAGCGCTGGTGTGTGTTGCATGCTGTTAACTGAACAAAAGCACTCCTCTTCACAGTCAATTATGTGAAGCAGCATACAATGTAAGGATGTGCACCATTACAATAGGCACGAACTATAACAAAAATTAAGTGCTGAGGTAAAAACACAAACTCATGTTTTTAGAAGAACAGACTCTGCTGCAGGCATATTTGCTACCTCCAACTGCCCATGCTGTGACTCCCTCTTCCTTACAGATGCCACAAGATTGCAGTCTAACTACCTCATGATGAAATTAAAGGCAAAAAATACTGTGCAAATGTTTTAATGAATTTCAATCATTGTAGAGAGTCTTTAGTTCTATCTGTAAATAGACCGAAGTTCACCAGTGGCTAAGTGATATAAAATACTGTGCAAACATTAATAGAGTATGTAAATTTTATACATGAGATATAATACTTTAAATGAATCTATGGTAATACTATTTAGCACAAAAAAATACATAATAAAATATGACAGCCTCATATCAACTGTGTTAACAACGGGCCTCTTGTCTCATATCATCTTCTGACTAGTGGAGACAAAGATTGTTACTAAAAACTTGAAGTAAAGAAGACTACATGAATTCTGATCTTAATTTTTGGTTTTTGTACCATGTGGGACTGCTCTGTATGGACAGAAAGTTTTGCCAAAATGGACATTATAAGGGCTACAACATTTATCAGAAATCAGCAGCATGTGTTGTGAAAAGTATTTTCTATTTTGGTCACCCATCCAGTTGTCATTGGCATGGACTGGGCACCCACTGGAGTCCAGTGGGTTGCCTGCCTATGTAACTTACAGCAGTGACCATAGTACTTGCTACTTGAGCTTCCTAATATTGTACATAGCGTCAGATGGCATAGTGCAGTTGCTGCTAGGCTCACCTCTGAATAGCCAGGCAATGTTATACCTGTGTCAAAAACATTAACCTTTTGTGAGTACAATCATAGCTTGTCACTGTGTATGTTTCTGGAATGGATAGAAGATGTCTGGTGGTGCAAGTGCAGTGTTTTGCCTCTTACCACCTTGCTTCTTCACATTGTGCAAATAAGTAGGAAGTAATCTGGTCACTGCCTTATGCACTTTGACGATAAAGATGGGGGCAGCAAAACACCTCCACATTTTTAGAGAATGTTTTGCTGCCACATGGTGCAAAAACCCAAAACACGATCACCATTAGTAACAGATCACCATAAAAACTTACACTCTATAACAGATCACCATCAAACCTTACACTCAGTAACAAAATAGATGTTACTAATGGGTGTAAACTGTCACAGTATTCTCACAGTCTGCGCGTAGGTATATGTGTTAAAATTGTTAGTCTACAATTTTGGAAATATCAGCAGAAACCTGAAGAAACTTACACATAATTCATACAGTCACTGTTTCAAAGCAGGCAGATGTTTCATTAAACGTACGGAATATTACTCTGTACCTCAGCAGGATTTTAAAATTAATGTAATATGTAACTTATTAATTTTTATTTCATCAGTTGCACATCAAATTAAAAAAAAAAAACTGCTTGAGATATATGATTAACCTGTTTAATTTATTGTGTTGGCTCTATGAAATGAAGATGGAACAACTTATGATTCTGTAGTCTCCCGAAACATTTGATGTACTGGCATATTGGTAGCATTTGCTACCCATTTTGCCGAATGTGCACCCTGTAACTTAGGTGTACAGAAAATGTTTATCCAGGACATAAACTCATTTGATAAAAACCATGTATTACATCAAGTACTAAAATTTAAAATAAATAAAAAAAAAAACACACACACAATTACAAGAGGAAGATGTGAGAGTTATTTCAGAATTTTTTACATGTAGTAAATTACTGGAAAATGCTGATTTGTATGTATATTTGTTTGTTTGTTTGTTTGTGTGTTTGTTTGGATTTAGAGCCTTGTTTAGATGAAGTCTTCCATTTAGTTTATGCTTCATCAACAATACTGAAAGGAGCAATCTTCTGTCATACATAAGTCAGAATCCACTTGTATGTAATTTGTTACATGGGTGGACAACTGCTGCAGCTGTTAACAGTGTACTACAGTTACTGCTGTTGGTTATATGCACCCTTAATATTAAGCAGTTTATCAGAAATGCACACTAATGTGATAGCCATTGACACTAATAAGTACAGTAGTGCGAAACACAATTGCGTATTGTGATAATAGGTTTTAGTTTATCCTACATATATCTTCCATGCATGAATGACATTTGTTTGCAAAAGGAAGTTTACACATGGGTAGGTCATATACGAACACAGATATTTTACAGATCTTTTAAACCTTGCAGAATACAGAAGATAGAAACATTGAATGAAGTCCCAGAGGAAAGTGAGGTACGTCTGTTATCTAGTGTCATTATTTTATGTGACAATTGTCATTTGCCACCTCACAATGGAACCTTAATGCACGTTACATATGACGCCCACAGGACCAATATCAAACACTGCTGTTGATGTAACATTCATTGTATATCAGTGTTGACAGTCACACACAATTCACTCATTTGTGATCATTTATTAACTAAACTACTTAGTTTCTGCATTCATTCATGTTCCTGTGTAACGGCCTGATGATGATGACCCATACTCAAAACTAGTTGCTAGTTAATAAACAATTGTAAAGGAGTGTGTAGTGTGTGAATGTAAACATCAATATACATTCAACCCCAGTCCTCTAAATGTTACTTTCCAGTAAGTCAAGACAGACATCAATCCTTTCAACAGAGACCACCATTTTATACCACAGGCAAAGCGTGCAGTCATAAAATGTAAATTGAAAAATATTTTGTTCACACTTACTGACAGCAAGATTTAGGGTATAGGAAACACAATGAACATTCTCTTTGTTTAGTTCTCTGATAGACAGTCTAGCTATGACTGCTAAAAATATACTGCTCATGTTGGCTGCAACATCACACCTTTTACCAAGACATTCATTTGAACTGAATCCAATTTCTTCAATCGAATTAACGATTTAATTTTTAATACAACAGCAATTTGATTGGAAAATGCATGAAGTACATTAAATTACTCTTTTATTTCCAAACTTTAAATGAATTCTGCCACAGTTAGTGTCCAATATACCCAAAAATTTGATTCACCTGATCCACTTCTGAAATGTCTTGTGTGGTTATCTGAGATTATTAAAAAATGCTGCTGTTTTTATGTTATCAATAACTTTGATTACTGTTAGAGCAAGAGTTAAGGTAAATAATGAACATACAGAAGAGTTTAAAGTAGAATCTGCAGTAAAATACCAGATCCTCTACCTGCAACTTAGTGTAGTTTCAGATGTAATTTTAAAGCAACTAGATTTAAGAGGAAATATATCTATGCGTTAAAAACAGTGCTCTGCCTATGCTGATGCTACATTTGTAACCACAAGAACAAAACAATCCCTAAATGATACTTTGAAAAAATTGAAAAATCAATACATTTTGGATTAATTGTTAATGAGCAAAGAACTAAATATTGAAGGTGTTCAAGAAAAAATTAGAGTGAATGATACAGATACCGATTCCAGATATTTAGAACACGTAAAGTCCTATAAATATCTTCTATCAATTGTAAATGGAGATAATTCAATTGAAGAAGAAATTACAGAAAGAATTGCTCTGGGCAGTAAATCTTAGCATGTCAATTAAAAAATGTTTACAAGCAAATTAGTAGCAAAGAAAGCCAAATTAAAGTTATATTGGACTATGAAAAGACCTGTGATAAAATATGCCATTGAAATATGGGTACTAAAAGAATCTATGAAACGAAAATAATTTATAACTAAAGGAAGATATTAAGAAGAATATTCAGATCTACAATGGACAGTAATGGCACATGGAGAATTAAAACACATGATGAATTAAATAACATAACTAGAAATAAGAATATAATTAACTACACTAAGGCTCAAAAATAAAGCTGGTTTGGCCATGCACACCGAATGACAAATGATAGGATAAGTTTTGATAAGTCTTTTAAAATCACTGCACATATTTGTGCTACTTTGGTTTCTCCTATATCAGTTTCTGTTTCTGTACCTGATTCCATTTCAGTCACATTTAAATCAGGTGAATCACCGTTTTTTGTTATATCTCATACTTGGGCAGGTGACCTCACTGCTCTCTTCTGCTCTGTTACTATCACTCTTCAGTTTCACCTGAATCACATGTCTTAAAGAAAAACAAATGAGCTTTTGGTGTAACTTTGAAAGCGTGTTTTCTCCCCCTCTTGTGATTTTTTGTTCTGGTAACCACTATTATGCTTCTCTGAAGACATTTTCATCTGTTATGGGAGTAATTATTATAAACTTTACACTAATGCATCAGTGTGTCTGCATCAGGTTCCAGCACAAACATTAATAGACTTTTGTAGTAGCATAAGGCTGCCACTAGCTGCCTCTTGAATGGAACCTCAGATCACTGAACTTGTGGTCTGATGTGTATCTGTCAAATGGAGACCACTCACTCATGAAGAGTTCTCGTAATCAATGGTGAATTACATTTGATGGCACAACTCACCTAAAGTAGTCTAGGCTGCTATTTTTACATGCAGTACTGGAAAGTTAGGAGTCAAAACTAAGTACATAATTTTTGTATTATTGATGCATAAATTATTAACTGATTCTGGCATCTGGATGGGATCCCAGTGCTTTGCATAACCTGTACCACCTGTAGTGTTGCTCCTACATGTAACTTCTCTTATTTTCACAAACTGGAATACTGTTATTGGCTTGAGAGTATGCACAGCGAAAGTCTGCTTCCTTAGGTCAGAAACTGCAACCAGCCTACTCAGATGCCAGATTGTTTGGTCATGTATATTACTAATAAGGCTATATGCAGGACATTATTTCAGCACTGTACACGTAATACTATTATTCCAGAATGGTTTATATATTGCAGTAAGTTCCATTCTTTAGCACTGTTTATATACAGTAGCAAGTTTCATTATTTTTGCACTGTTCATATACATTCCACAAAGTACCATAATTTTAGAACTGTTTACATACTGCAGTGAATGCCACTATTTTCACACTGTTCATACATTTCAGTAAATACCATAATTTTGGAACTGTTTATATATAGTAGCGAGTTCCATTATTTTTACACTGTTCATGTACTTAATGTACATGATCACCATATGTACACTGTATGTCCTGACATGCCCAGTATGGTAGGTGCATCTTCTTAAGGGATATGGGTGGGGTTCATCGTATCGGATAAAGTCCTCACTATTTTTTTTATTTATTTATTTGCCTCTGAGGTAGAAAGCCTGCTCTTGTCCAGTTAATCAACTAAAATCATATTATAAAAAAACCCCCACAGTCACATCACTCCAGAACTATTAATCTGTGCTTTGGGTGACCTCACTATGAGCAATCTCGCTTACACTGCTCACTTACTTGACTGCCAGCATCAGTATGAAAATGCACTTTCTTAGTTTATTGTTGTCTTGGGTGGAAGGTTTGCTTGTGTTAGGACATTACCCTTCACTGTATGTTACATTAAGAATACTTCATGTTTCCCACGCCTTCCAGGGATCAGGTAAACAGAGTTAATTCCCCTTTGTTGGCTGTTCGTTGGATTTCCGCCTCAAAGATCTCTGTAGCCAACCCTTCCCACTTTTCACTAAAGGTTTCTTGAATGGACCTTTACAGTGAAATTTAAACAGATGGCTTCAAACCGCCGGTAACTGAGGGCTAGCAATCGTTTTACCTGATTAATAATTGTACCAAAAATGTTCTGCTACATTAACTAAGTGCCATAATTTTAGAACTATTTATATATTGCAGTGAGTTCCATTATTTTTGCACTGTTCATATACTTAACTAAGTGCCATAATTTTATAACTGTTTATATACTGAAGTAAGCTCCTTTATTTTCACATTGTTCGTATATTTAACCAAGTGCCATAATTTTAGAACTGTTTATATATTAAAGTAAGTTCCATTATTTTCACACTGTTCATATATTTAACTAAGTACCATAATTTTAGAACTGTTTATATATTGCAGTGAGTTCCATTATTTTTGCACTGTTCATATATTTTAGTAAGTACCAGAGTTTTATACCTGTTTATACAGTGCAGCGAGTTCCATTATGTCAGCACTGTTTGTATTTTTCAGTAAGTACGTGTAAGACCTGTCTGTATACAGCTCTAAGTACCAATATTTCAGCACTCTTTGTATATCTAGCATATATAACAACTCTAAAAATTACTACTGTACTTAATGCAGTTTTTATCAGTTTGTAATTAGAAATTTTAACAGTACTAAAGTTTGACATAAGGCCAGAGTTATATGCATAGAAATAAGGGTAAATGGAGTATGTGATGGTGAAAATTAAGCAATCAAACTATCAAGTCAGGAGACCGTCTGGTGTACCTTCCTTTTTGCAACAAAATACATTCCTACACTGATACAGTGCTGGTTTGCAAGTCATAACATGCCACAATGAAATTTCATCTCTGTGTTATATTTCAGACAATAACTGAAGGTCCTTCAATCACTTCTTGATTATATGCATTAGCACTGTCTGCTGACCTTGCAATGAACATCAGCTGCTCAACAGACCAAATTTATGTTTGGAAAACATTATGGGCTCACACAACAAAGAATTTGTGTGACTGTCTAGTACAAAACTAATGATTTTCAAATTCAATCAGAACTCAGAAAAGCATATGTAAGCAGATGATCATAAATTCTGTTTCACACTTTTACTAGGCTCTCACTACTTCTGCTTCCGCTAACTAGGAAGAAGCAATACACAGTGGAGTCTTGAAATATGTGATTCATTCCAAGTGACAAAACCATCAAGAAAATCAAAATGCATTTTTAATGTACATTGCCTTTGTGGTTTCAGAACTTACAAAATACCAGTAAGAAAGATACACAATAACTTTGGAAGTATAAAGATCTTGAGTGTGTATCTTTAATAAAGTACAGATAGTTTCTGGAAGCATAAAATACATAAAATAATTGAAGGAGAGTCTTATTCAGTAACGCATGAAAGCAACAAACCTCACTAGATGAAAGAGCTTCAACGAGCTGGGAGTGATATGCGGAATAGGAGGAGGGTGGGTGGAAGCCAGCTTGCTAGTCATATGGTCTCCTCTCTGTTCGTTAGAACCAGTCACAAAAGGTTGAGACAGTGGCACTGAAATGGGTGATCATGAAATGTGGAAATCCTGAACATCGAGACTCTACTATTTTGTGAATGAAATTAGTGTAATGCACTATGTTCTTGTTAGATGTTTACATCCAGTTATGAGTACTGAGAGCACATGCTGTGCCAGCTGAAACTTAATGTATTGAACAACAGACTTTCCTAAGACTTGTGTTTACCCATAATGTAATTACTACATACATGCGAACAGAGGACAGATGTGACACATCTAATGTGTGCTTGAAATTGTGAAAGCTCTAGGAAAAACATCTGTATGTTTTCTGATATTAATTACTTTCTAAAAATAGTCCTTGCGGGGTTCTTTTAAGTGTTTCAAAGGAACTAGGCATTCATTTATTGTTCTACAAATATCTGTATAAATGAGCCAATTATGATTATCATTTGCACCTGCACACCAGACAATCAAAAGTCAACTACAGTTTTCAGCTATACATACATGCATGAATGAAAGATAGCAATAACCATTTCAACCATTATGGAACAACAGCTGATCATAATATATATGTATGTGTGTGTGTGTGTGTGTGTGTGTGTGTGT
>JGI24697J35500_11274821_pt1 | contig 10252 bp, 9 predicted proteins | sample TergutMp193P1_FD_35500 | JGI IMG/M metagenome (IMG submission 35500) | reverse complement strand
CAAGCCGCTTTTCCATAGATGTAATTGACAGTTATACAGTTTACCATTACATTCAATACATGAGTGAGTATTTTATTAACGGCGGGCTCCCGTTAAACGGAACAATCAAGGTAAGCGGCAACAAGAATGCTGCCCTTCCGTGCATCGCGGCTGCCTTGTTAACGGACGAGCCTGTTACCCTGCGCAACATTCCTGATATTGAAGATGTGCGGGTAATGCTTGACGTGTTCGCCGCTCTTGGCGGAGAAGTTGAAAAATCGGAGGCCAATGTTTTCAAGCTTGTGCCGAAAGACATAAAGTCGTCGGAAATACCGAGAGAGCAGGCGTTAAAAATAAGAGCGTCGATACTTTTCGCGGGCCCGCTTTTGGCGCGGACGGGGAAAGTGATCCTTCCGCCGCCGGGAGGCGATGTAATAGGAAGGAGAAGGCTGGACACGCATTTTCTGGTACTCACGGAACTTGGTTCCAAAGTTAAAATAGGCGATACCTTTACTTTCACCGCCAAATCCCTTACAGGCGCCGATATTTTTCTTGACGAGGCATCCGTAACGGCGACAGAAAACGCGATCATGGCCGCCGTTCTCGCGAAGGGAAAAACAATTTTGACAAACGCCGCAAGCGAGCCGCACGTACAGGACCTTTGCGCGATGTTAGTTGAAATGGGCGCACAGATAGAGGGAATCGGCTCCAACATTTTGACCATTAACGGAGTAAAAAAACTTTCCGGCTGTGATTTTACGATAGGGCCCGACTTTATGGAAGTCGGTTCCTTTATCGGACTTGCCGCTGTAACAGGCGGTGATCTTCATATTGAAGGCGCACGTGCACATGACATGCGTCCAGCAAAAATCGCCTTTGGCAAATTGGGCATAGTCTGGGCCCACGAGGGAAACATCATCCATGTGCCGATGAAACAGCCCATGGAAGTCAATCACGATCTTGGCGGTATGATCCCGAAAATAGACGACTCTCCCTGGCCGGGTTTCCCGCCCGATCTTATCAGCATAGTAATTGTAGTCGCTACGCAGATAAAGGGGACAGTTCTCATTCACGAAAAAATGTACGAGTCGCGGATGTTCTTTGTAGACAAGCTGATCGGCATGGGCGCAAGAATCGTGTTATGCGATCCGCACCGCGCCGTCATCTCCGGGCCGACAAAACTGCACGGCTCGGAACTGATAAGCCCCGACGTGCGCGCCGGAATGGCAATGCTCATCGCCGCCATGTGCGCCGATGGCAAAAGCGTTATACGCAATGTCTACCAGATTGAGCGCGGCTACGAAAACCTTACAGAGAGACTCGCTTCCCTCGGCGCGCTGATTGAGCGGGTTGAGTGAGGTAAAGTTTTTGATGTATATTGTCAAAGACCTCTCGCGGAGGCGCAAAGGCGCGGAGTTTTGGGAGATGTTATTATATTTTACGTCTTCATCATTATTGTTTATATGAAAGAACTATTTGAATATTCTTCTTGTTTGTTGCACATAACGTATGATTGCAAACGATATTTTTGCAGCCTGAATAAGCAAACCGCAAGTTTGCAGGGTTACAAAAATATAGCGTAGTGAGGTGTGGGAGCGAGCGTAGCGACCAAACTAACCGAACGGAACCCTCCAACCCTGCGGCTTGGAGACCGAAGGCTCTTAAAATTACCGCGCGAGCGGCCTCCTAACGTTTACAATCCTGTTATGTGAAGTGTGCCTTACTTTATACACTTATTTTATATTGTAACAAATATATCCATGAATACTATGTATAATTGTAAATACAATTGATAGTATTATATATACGGTATAATGATAAGGTATATTTATGAATAATTTATTTCCTAATAATCCAATGCCGATTAACCATAAAACTGACATCCAATATGGGGCTAATAAAACAATAATATTATTATGGAATGAAATTGAGAGGATTTTTATTACTATAAAATATGAACAGAAATAAATAAGAACTCCAATAATATATAAAATAAGTCCTGCTTTCCCAATTTTGTTATCCAGTTTTATTGCCATTATTACAGAGAACGCTGTTGTTATTATTCTTGCAATAGTTTCTATTGTAACTATAGGGTGGTTTATATTTTTCAGATAAAATCCCGGGAGATATTTTGTAAATATAATATTGAAAATAATTACCGGTATAAAAAACCAAAAACAGTTATTTTTATAAATATTTATAAATTCCATTATGCTCATAATTGTATTCCTTTGGTGTAATGTATGGAAAAATAAAAATAAAATCATAACCAGCCTCTATTATGCCAATATCGTCTTCCCCAAAGGAGTTATAATTACCGATGGTTACCATACGACCAAAATATGAGGGTTTATTCTCCTGTGAGTCCAAAGCCGAATTAAACAAGTACAAAAAAATTATTCCAGCATACTTTTTTGCCAATTATAAATCTCCGCTGCCTTTTATATTCTTGAATAATTTTATTTCATAATATATTGCCACTATTGCCAATAACACAAATATTCCTACTTTCGTTATTGTTGCTTGAATAGGCATTTCTATTCCTGCCCTGTTTTGAAATAACGTTTGAAGTATTACCATTATTCCAACCAATGACAACATATTCAAAATTATTCCCAGCAATATATATCCGATATTATTATTCTTCCTTAAATTGTATAGGCAAATAAAAATTAAAGGCGATATTATTGCCATATCCAATACATACGTTATTTGAGTAGTATATATTTCTATCAATTCAAGTGATTTTTTGTGTATTAGCGATACAATTATATCCGGCAGCCATGCAACAAACAAAGATAATCCGCAAAAAACGAGGAATATTTTCAATCCCTTGGTATATATTTTTGTAGATATTTTTATGGAATAGGTTTTTAGAAATCCAAACCCTAGTATTGTCGCATATAAAGTACATGAAAATAATGTCAAATAAACCAAATGTAACACGTTATAAGTAACACCCATTGCATAACTTACAGAATAATACAGAAAATATGCAATAATTGCCGTTAAAAACAATTTTGATTTTATGGTGTTATTTTTTATATCCATTATTAGGGCAAAAATCATTAACGGTAATGCCACAAACAATGCCATAAAATCAGTTCCCTTGAAAATATGAGCCATAAAATATGAATCATTTTTGTATATTCCGTCTCCATATATTTTTACGGCATCTCCATACTGATTTATAAAATCAAATGGTTGTCCGCCTGACTTATAAAACAAGCCAAAACCACTGGAAATAATTACCAGAACGATAATGAAAATTGATAAAGTATGAAATACTTTGTTCATATTTAATTTATATCCAATTATTATTCTTTTGTCAACTATTTCCACAAAACTTCAGCGAAAAGGGCATATAGCGTTCAAGATATACGACAACACTATAGTTTGATGGCCGTAAAGCAGCGAAGCATATACCATCTGTTATGTGAAGTACGGGCTTACATTATATTCCATTACTTTTTATTATTATTTTAATCATTCTTCATTGCTTTTCCCCAAGAACAAATTTCATTACCATCCCATGAAAAATATGTTTGACAAGTTGTATGAACAGGTCGAATTGTCTTTATCCTTTTTTCAATACTTATCGAATCATCACACAAAAATTCATCAGCCAAAACACTCCTAATTTTACACAGAAATACATCACTGTCGCCAAAATTTATTGTTTTATCTACTTCCAATTCATAAATCAACGGGCTTTTGGCAAGAACGGGAACGTCAAGAACATGACCTTTCTCTGTCTCGATTGGGATATTCATTTTCTCTTTATCGTATCCCGGCTTATTTCCAAAATAATCAGCTATTGGTAACAATTCTTCTGACACAAGATTTGCAGAAAATATTTTTTTATCGAGGATACGATCTTTTGTCAGTTTTTTTTGTCCAATACAAACCATTACGCCCAATTCACCATCCCAATAATAGCTAAACCAACAAAACAATCCAAAATTTGGTGTATTATCCTCTTTATATGTACCATAAAGAAACAACGTTTGTGGACAAAACCTATTGGATATAGGTATAGATTTTTTCATTTCTTTTTTCTCCTTTATGATTAAGTTTTCCAAAAAATCAGGTTTCAATGTATTCATTTTAATATTTTACTATCTTATTGTCAATATATAATCCGATATTTTTACAGAAATTTAGCCAGTATTACGCATAACGTTTACAATCCTGTTATGTGTAGTTTGAACTGTTTTTATGTTAATATTTATCGAACTTGTTCGGGAACCCGGTTAGTTCCCTCACAAGTTCTGCATTTTTTCAGGCTAGAGCCTTACAAAAATGCGATTTTATAGGGAAGTTGTTCAGGAACTGAAGTTTCCGAACAACTCTATTATACTTTTGTTTTATTTTAAAACAATCATTTAAGTGAACTATTTGATGTCTTGTTATCGGCATCATTATTAGCCACAATATGTTTTTCTTTCCCCAAAAGTCCAATAACCATATTGACTTTGGATCATCTGTTACACCGCCATTCAGTTTTATTTTCTCAAGTTGTTCTTTTCCAACTTTCCTTTTTATGTCGGCAAATTCAAGGGTTTCAATATTTTTTGCGTTGATTTCCCAGCTTTAACCCTATATCCTTTTAACTCCTTTATGTTTATATTTTTATTTAATGCTTCTATTTGGGAATGTGTCATCGCGTTTCCGGTATCTTTTATCTTTATATTCAATTTTGCCTGAATTTCATTATTAAAGATCGTTTCTCTATTTCTAAAATTTATTATTTTATGATTTTTACATTCGTTTTATTTCAGTCCAAATTACACATATCGTCCATTAGGCGCATATTTTTCTTTTTCATAATAACCATCAATTATATTTTATTCTTAAATATTCTTAAGTAATAAAATTATTTATTATAATGTTATCATAATTATAGTCCATTTTTGTAACACATGAAAAATATTTTTTATTAATAACTATTGATTTCACGCCAAATCCATGTGTTATTCTCCTTATACCATAATGTTTATTATTGAGTTCGATTGTTTCTATTTTACTCTCTTTTATTGTTTTTCCAAATAATTTTATCTTTATATTATTTTTATCAATTATAATTATTCTGAAAATCTGATATAATCCATCTAGACTCATTATTATTAATAAAAGAGAAAAAAATATAAATAAGATAATAAACCATATTGTGCGTTCCAATATATTTTCCGCAAAAAATACATAAAATGGAAGAATAATAAAAAACAATGCTGTAAAACCAATTATTATCTTATATCCCATATTTGCTTTAAATTCCATATTTTAATTATATCATATTTATTTTTTTAATCAATAGAAATAATAAATATATACTAAGAATATAAAACTATTTCCTATAATTAAAATTTTATTAGTGTTATATAAACACTTACACATAACGTTCCATGTTGTAAACGATGGTTTACCAGCCCGGATAAGGGCTTTGCGTAGCAAAGACCAAGGCTGGCAAACTGTGGCGGAGTGATGTGTGGGAATAAAGCGAAGCGGAATGACCTAGCCGAACAGAGCCCGAACTGCCGAAGGCGGCGAAGCGCTTACAATCCTATTAAGCGAAGTCATGGCATAAATAATGTATTTTTTATTTTTTTCTAATATTTATTTTGTCAATTATGTATAATAATAATCTAAATATTATCCCACTAATTATTATAGGTATGTATAAATAATGCCCATCCCTAAAATAATCACCAGCCCTCCTATAAAGTCCTGGAAATATGAGGAAACCCGTCACAACAGACATGAAAAAACCATTTATTATTACAAATAATATTTCGAATATTTTATTTATCTTTATTTCTTTATTTATAAAATACAACAATATATATAATATTATTTGGGGAAGTATTGAGAAAACAAATCCCAATGTTGTTATTTCTAAAAAACCTCCAAGACCGTAATATTGATTTATTGAAAATCCATTTATTATATTAAATATTAGAATACATAAATTACTTGAAAATAATATGTTTAATAAAAACAATAAATATTTTATTATATAATATTTCAACATATTCTTGTATATCTCTATCCCCAATTTTACTTAACTCACTATATATGAACCTTAATTTCTCCTCCACGCCCTAGCGTCTTTGCGTGAGACTCTTTTGGAAATAACGGCACACCGTTGTTATTTTACAGAAGCCTTCGCTTTCTCTTTTTCACGGATAAACGTGTCAAAAATATCGAAAAGTATCGCATCGATCTTGGGACGCTTTTCGATAAATTCTTCGCGCATCATTGACAGGGCTTCTACCGGAGTCATGGCCTTGCGGTAGACGCGGTGCGGGTCGGTAACGCTGTCGTAAACATCAATAATTTCCAAAACCTTCGCCGGAAAGTACGCGAGAGCCTGATAATCCAAAATAGGCTGAAGTTCGTAGGTTATGCAATAATCCTGCTTGGCGTCCGGGTTTGCCTTTTTGTACTGCTGAAGGTACGCACGAAAATAGCCGTAGCCGGCGGAATCTCCGTAATATTCATGATGATAGCCGGTGATAAGACTCGCTTCCATGGGATAGTTTGTTTTGGTCATGATTGACTTGTAGCCCTGCTTTACGTGATCGATTACGATGTTGCGGTCGTAAGAAGCTTCGCCTTCGTGGTATTCCACAGCGGACGCCTTTCCTATATCGTGAATGAGAAAGCCGACAGCCCATTTAAAAAAAAGGTCGGAGGGAATAGACCTCATGCCGCCGTAAAAAACCCGCTCAAGAACAACATCTTCCTTATCAAGGTGTGGAAGAAGGGCGTGATAAAAGGACCGGTATTTGGCGGCAAAGGCAAGCCGCAGTTTCTGTATGGCTCTGGATGTTGAAACAAGATTGTTGTAATAAGAAAGAAACGCTATCCCGTTAAGGTACACCCTGGTCATGTGCTGAACGATGGTTCCGTTGGATTTTTCCACGAGAGTATTCATCAGCTCGTTACTGAAAACATCCTCCGACATAAGCTGCGCGGATGATTTAACCATCTCGCTGGTGGTTTCCACAATTTCCTGTGTGATTTTTTTCGCCTCATCATCTGCAAGGCGTATGGCATCTTCAAGGACCGCGTGGTTAATCAGCGCGGCATCCTTGGTTGTGTCAACAAGAGCTTCTGTAACAACTTCAGCGTCTATGGTTTTATGCATGAGAAGCTCGTTCAGCTTTTGCCTGCCGTTATTCAGATAGTCAACTTTCTCTTTGATGGTCATTTCGGCGAATTGCGCATATTCGCTTCCATAACCTTTTTCAACCGCCAGTTCCTCAAGTTCGGCATCATCGTCATCGGCCTCGGTTTCATTCTCCTGCTTTTTTTCCGTCTTTTGTTTATTGTCATCCCATGCTCCGGTTTTAATAACGTCCTTTTTCTTCAGTTTTTCAATGCCGTCTTCCTCAATATAATACTCCCAGCCGCCGCCCTGTTGCCAAAAACTTTTATTGTTATCATATAAAACCTTAAAGGGCATACGCCTCTCTTTATCTGTTTTTGTGTTAAAACACAATATGGGAATATCTTCCTGTTCAATGATTTCAATATATTTTTTATTAACTCCTGTCCCGTCCGGAAGTTTAATAACCTCAGAAAGGGGAATGACTTTATCCTTTTTAACCATATATTAATACTAAACAAATTTTTCTCTATTGGCAAGTTGTTCATGCTATAATAGACTGAAAAGCGGAAGCGATTTTGAATATAGCGGATAAGTATCTGCGCTCCGGCCAATTCAGGGGGAATTATGAAAACTGACTATTTACTATTCACCGTTGCGGTAATAATATTGATCTTTACCGCCGCGGCCTGCGATGATTCGACAGACAGCCTGACGCCAATCAAAAGCGTCGACATTACCGTAATTGCTCCATCTCCCGGCCGTTTTCCAGATGATACCACTGTGGACGGAGCCGGCCATTTCTCTCTTGTTTCGGCATCGTGGACTCCGGGCGATCATACATTCGTGGTCTATAAAGCGTATACTGTCTATGTTACGCTCGCGGCAAATAAAGGCTGCTTTTTCGCGGATAATTTGTCCGCGGCCATTAACGGGCAAAACGCGGAAGTTACAGGCGGCGGTTCAACGGTTACGCTGTCATATCAGTTCGCTGAAATTCCCGACAGCGAAAATGAAGGCATGAACGGTACGCCTGAAAAGCCGTTCAAAGTTTACGATGTGGGAACATTGCGGCGCGTTGGCACTGAGCCGTCCGGCGGCTGGTCGTTAGTCGCAGATTATGAGCAGATTGCCGATATTGTTCTGCCCCCTGTTAGTGCGGGGGAAAGTAACTGGACAGCGATTGGCTCTTACAGCGATTCCGCCAATAATTCATTCAAGGGTATATACGACGGCGGAGGGTACAGCATTTTCAATCTTACAATCAATACAAACACCGGCGAGCAGGGAATGTTTAGCTATATTACTAAAAGCGGCGACGGCGGTATTGTGCAAAATGTCTGTATAATCAACGGCAGTATCAGAGGCAGTATAAGCGGCGGCATAGCCGGTCGAAACGAGTTTGGCACAATACAAAACTGCTATTTTAACGGCAGTGTTACAGGCAGCAGTAACACCGGCGGCATAGTTGGCGATAACTTAGGCACGGTACAAAACTGCTATTCTGAAGGCAGTGTCAGCGGAGGATATTCAGGCATTGCCGGCGGCGTGGTGGGAAACAATGGTTTTTCAACATCTAACAGTGGTACTGTACAAAACTGCTATTCTACCGCCAGAATCAGTAGTTTCTTCATTGTCGGTGGTGTTGTTGGTGAAAACAACAGCGGCGGCACGGTACAAAACTGCGTCGCTTTGAATCTCGGTGCTACTACCTCGAGTGACATTAATTCTGTCGGACGTGTGGTAGGTGAAAACAATGGCACGCTCGCCAACAACTACGCGCACAGTAACATGGTTTTAGAATACAACTGGGATGGCCGTGATGGTGAAAATAAAACTCCGGTTAGCAGCGCCGGCGGCGTTGACGGAGCAAGTATAGGCGCGGAGTGGTACAATAGCAAAAGCTGGTGGAGAAACGCGGGAATCTGGAAAACTGACGGCGGCGCTTTTGCCTGGGACTTTGCCGCTGTTTGGAAGTGGGACAGCGCCGCCGGACTGCCCGTATTAAAAAAATAGTGCGTTTACCTGTTCCCCTCTCCTATGTTATGATTACGCAGTATGAAAGCCGGCAATATCGCGGCCTCCCTTCTTGAAGGAGCGGGGCGGATCATCAAAGGGAAGAAAGAATTTCTTGAGCTGTTAATCACGGCAATTATCGCGGGCGGTCATGTGCTTATCGACGATAATCCCGGGCTGGGGAAAACCACAGTCGCGAAAACGCTGGCGAAATTAATTGACGGCGGAAAAAAGGGACTGGACTTCAAGCGGATTCAGTTTACCCCCGACCTTCTGCCCTACGACATCACAGGCGTTGATGTGTTCGATCCCAAGTCGCGGACTTTCCGCTTTATACCCGGCCCCGTACTGGCGAACATTGTGCTTGCCGACGAGATAAACCGCACGACGCCGAAGGTTCAGTCCGCGCTGCTTGAAGTGATGGCTGAAAGACAGGTTACTATCGGGCAGAATACCCACAGGCCGCCCGAACCTTTTTTTGTTATCGCCACACAAAACCCGATAGAGAGCGAGGGAACTTTTCCGCTTCCAGCCGCGCAGCTTGATCGCTTTATGATGAAGCTGTCTCTTGGTTACCCGGATCGTGAAGCGGAACTGGCTATCCTTGAAGAAAATCCTTCGGAGACAGGTCTTGAAAAACTGGAGCCTGTTATCCGCCTCACGGATTTTTTGGCGGCGAAAAAAGCGGCTGCCGCCGTTTTCTGCCACGACGCTCTGAGGCAAGCGATAGCCGACATCATCAGGGACACCCGTGTCCATAAAGCCTTCGCCCTTGGAGCAAGTCCCCGTGCCGGCCTTCACCTGTTATCGGCGGCAAGGGCGCTGGCCTTTGTAAAGGGGAGAGATCATGTTATTGACGAAGACCTCGCGATCCTCGCCCCTGCGGTACTCGCGCACCGAGTAAAACTGCGCGACCCAAGAGCCCAGGGTGATAAATTTATTCGGGAAATATGCCTTGCCAGAATCGATGGAATTAAGACCGGCTAAAATTAAAGCGGCGTTTGTGCCCCGGACTATGGGCGTCTTCATCCTGCTCGTAATTGTCCTTTCATTCACGGCGGGAGTAATCAGGAGAGAAATGGTTCTTACGCTGACAGGCTCCCTGTTCCTGTCGGTATGGATATACTCCCTTGTAATGACCTTGCT
>JGI24697J35500_11274822_pt1 | contig 10269 bp, 7 predicted proteins | sample TergutMp193P1_FD_35500 | JGI IMG/M metagenome (IMG submission 35500) | reverse complement strand
ATGTGAATCTAAAAATCAAATAAAATTTATTAAATAATCACATATTACAACAACACCTTCCTGCACAAGTTCATTTGCCGCCATTTTGAAAACGACTGCCTTGTTCACTTCAGTGGAACCGTGTAAACAGTATCGTTCAACCGTTGAATTCAATTTCATTGATTCAGCCGTGTTGATCAACCTGGGGGACCTGTGTAAACGCGCCTTAAGGTTGTCAGCCCTACGCACCGGCCGCCATTACCCCCAGGAAATGCTCCTTGTACTCATTTCTGTTAGAGGCTGAGTCGACCCCAGGATCAAGGTGCAATTGGAAGGATTATGTCAATGAAAAATTCCAATGACACCATCTGGAATCAAACCAGCGACCTTTCGATTTGTAGCACAGCACCTTAACCACTGTGCCACCACGGTCCCGGTTTGCATTGAATGGGAATGTAAACAGCCAGGATGACAGATGTTAGTGTTACAAAATCACCATGTACTCTCTGGAGTCTGGTGTGCACCAAGTACAGTCAGAATTGTAGGCCCTCTGTTTTTTGAAGATATAGTGAATTTGCACTGCATTTGATGAATTCCGATACCATTCTTTAGAGATTTAATAGAAGAAGGAAAGTACATTGATTCTTCGTGCAGGAGGATGTCTTGGTCCACACAGCAAACTTCTCATTGTCTGTTTTAGAAGAGGTACTTGCCAAATGATTGATAAATTGCAGATCTCCAGACCTGCGTCAATGTGATTGCAGTATTATTAGTGGGGGACACAACAGGATAGCATTCATGTGAACAATTGACATTATTTGCAAGACGGACAGTACTCAAACAAATATTGTAAATATTCAAGGCACGGCCTCTGCCATATATTCAGAAATGTTTTCAGAAGATACAAGGTGTGCTTAGAAGATAAAGGTTGGTACTTTGAGACTTCAGTGGAATGAGGCAAGTTGAACTGCAATACCAAATGGACTCTGCATGTCCTGTGTAGTGAAGCTATCATGACAGTTTCTGTGCTTAGGGACACAATTAGAAGTACTGTCTGTACTTTTGACATCACACACAGGCTGAATATTCATTGAGTAAAGAGAGTTGTTAATTTTGTACATACTTCATTTTTTACTTTCTGTTGTGCTGCAGGGCTTGTTGTGGTATTTCATATGGTGTATGTTGGCATGATTGTTTTATATTCCAAATTTGCCTTTAACCTTTCAATGCCTAGTGGTTTCTTTACGTACCACCAGGTTTAACATTCAAAAATTCTACAAGGTGTTTTGTATGGACTTCAGAACAGACAGCGTCCTTTGCTTTATACATCATTAACTGATTGGTTTTTATAACTGTGGTGGAAAGTGTTTACAGCGCAGTATGGACTGATTCCTTGTATAAAGCAGATTACGTTTTGTCTTTAAAAGTTTGATTTAACACTTTATCTGCCTGTAAGAAAACAGCTGCTTACAAAAGAAGTCGCAGTAATCTAAGCCATGTACCTGAATATTTTTAATGCTAGAGGCTGGAGAACTGTCCAAGGAACATTTAGAACAATCACTAGCTTATATCATTAGTTCAGTAGTAGCAAATTTTTTTAAAAATATTGTTGTTACTGTGGTATCAAGCAGGTTTTCTGAACACTGAAGATATTTTCTGTAACAGGGTGTTGGTGGGTACTGCAAAAGGATTGATCAAGATATGTGGCCTTCATGTTGTTTGATGAAGGGTCCATAAACCAAAGCACTTATTTATTTATTATTTGGCGTGCTAGTGAATACAAGTTATGAAGTGTGGATATATCATTTGAACAAAGTACAAATGTAGTACTCGGTTATTCCAATTTGCTAGGTTTGAACATTTTTAAATTGTTCCACAATGTGGTTGTATTGTGCATTTACTATTTGAAGGGAACTGCAGAATACATGTTTACATAAAGTTACAGTTTGACTGTAGTGTGTGGTTCGAGGAATATGGAGCAGCTGGATCGTGCATTTTGAATCTAAATAATGTTTTGTTTATGGTACATGACTTAGCTGAATCAACTATACTTGGTGTCGTGCCATTAAAAAATTCCATGTTATTAAAGCTAAAGGTCCTGTGCATGCCACATAGGTGTATGGGGGAGTAGAGATAATTCTCCTGAGCACTAGATGATGAAAGTGTGTGGTCAGCTTCATTCCCCAGCCATTTTAACTAAACAGAAAAAACCCCCAGTACCCACTGAACAGGAGACTGCGTGGGTCTCAGGTCTGGTCTGGTCATTTAGGAGAAGACAGATCTTGAGCCTGTGCTTGGGAGTTGAACTGTAATGCTTCAGTTATCCAGCCTATTGCCTAGTCGTTATACCAACTGGTATCCCACCTCCCATGTTGTGGCAGATGTTGCGTAAAAGAATATTAATCCCATTACTGTTTAATGTAAGCTTGTCTTTCGGCTTTCTGATAGTCTCTGTTCTTCTGTTGTTGACATCGATGCAGATATAATGAAATATATTTTATTGTACATTTAAAATCCATTTGTGTATAAAAATTATTTTGTTAGTTGATACGGGTTTTTCTTGTGTATGCGGTGACATTTCTCAAGATCAAAAGTTATCAGTACAGTGTACTTTGTACTTGGTGGGTAGTCATATCCTATGGTGTATATGCCCTTGCATGTGGGACTGTTTCAGTCACTGCAGTGGAGAGAGTAACAAGTTGACCATGCTAACATGCTTTGATTAAGTTGTAATGCCTGATTTCATTGCTTGATAATTAATTCATGCCGCTCATGTTACTGACGTCTAAGCGGAATCAAAGCTTGCTTGGTTTATGACTGACATACTAATATTTCTGTTATTGATGTTGGTGTTTCATCTTTTGGGTATGTGTATGCTGATTGTTGCATGCCACATTACTTCCAAGTGAAGTAATAAGGTACAATAAAACTTGAAAATTACCAGGAACTAGATTGTAAATGTGACTTAAGAAGAGGAGAAAGTGTGGACACTTAACTAGAATGACATCAAAGTGTAATTATATTTGGGGAGGGTGCGTGTCAATTTTAGGCATGAAGTTCTTATGGTGATGAGTTTGAGAGTGATGGGTGATATACACATGCCTCTTTGCTTGCAGGGCTGCTACATGACTATTCATGTCACTCCAGAGCCAGACTTCTCTTATGTAAGCTTTGAGAGCAATGTGCCACAAGCTTCATACAAAGATATGATCTCTCGAGTATTAGAGACATTTCAGCCTGGAAAGTTTGTTATTACAGTATTTGCCAACAAGGTAAGAACACGTTGCTTATTATGTGTTCAGTAATCAGATGGTGTGGAGTTATGTATTACATGTTACAATTTAACACATGAACATTTCATTCGTTTCATTCATTTGGGATCCAGATACTCTCTCCACGTACCTAAATTTAATTTATTTTTATTTTCTTGATTTTATATGTGTTGAGAATTGTTCTTCTGATCTTGGGTAGTGTTCCTCCTCTACCTTTAGGTTCATACTGATATAGTCTTCCTGCAAATCAACTTAACCCTTAACCCGACAACGTGAAAAATATGGTGATCTCCTAATGATGCCAGCAGATGGGATTTAACTTGGCGTTTAAAGGGTTAATTCTTTTCCAAGTGATGGAACCTGTTTGGTAATAGGCTGTTGTGGTTCTTTCTGTTGCTGTTCTTGTGAAGGTTCCAGCAGTCTGCTGAACAGCTTGGTGTAGCAGTAATGCTCTGGACTTCCCCATTTGAGAGGTGCCCAGTTCGAATGTTTGCTGGGTGACCAGTTATTTTTACTAAAGTTTTTTCTCCTCCCCCCCCATTTTTCTGTCATGTAGATGTCAGATATCACCTTGTTCTCTGAGTGCTTCTTTCCAAATCCTTTACCAGTTCATCTTAACACCAAACCTGCTGACAACACTGTGTATGTAATTGGTGACACCAGAGCCAACAGGAGGGGCGGGGGAGTACAAATTACTGGAGCCTGGAAGGTGGCCTCGGTTCCAGCTATGTTGTATATATTTTTGTCTTTCTTGGTAATACCATTATTTGTCGATTGTTTAAATTATCCCTTTCAGACCAGGTCCAAGTCATTCTGCAGCTGAGGGTTGGTCCCTTGTGATTTAGTGTAAAGATTTTTAGCTGGTCAGCCTGTGCTGTCAGGCCTAAAAAGTTTTTTCACTGTGGCCCGAAATCACTCTTGGCGGCCCTGGGTGACAATGATGTCCGACTGACTGACTCACTGACCGACCAATCAGCCAACCAACCAAGCAACCAACTAACCATCCAACTCCATAGAGCAGAGTACTTGAGAAGAATAGTTCCTCAGGTAGTCCATGAATTCTCAACATTTTGTGGAACTCAGAGTTGCATTACCATGCTCTGTCCTAAATCTCCAAACCTGTTCTTTTAGGATCCATTTTAATATTCCCAATGTGTTCCTAGGTTTTGCAGGTGGTGAGTTTCCTTCAGGTTTCGCCACCAAGACTGTAGATGCATTTGTCCACCCCTATGTGTACCACATACCTCACCCATCTCATCCTCCTCAAATTGATAACCCAAATAATATGTGGTGAGGAGTACAAGTCACGAAACTTCTCAGTATGCAGTTTTCTCCGCCGCCTGTCAGAGCCTTTTAGGCCCTAATATCTTCTCAGCTCTTTATTCTGGAACACTTTGATGTGAGAGACTGAGTTTCACACCCATATAATACAGCAGGAAAAACTGGGGTTGTAAATATTTTAATCTCTATATTTTTAGACTGCAAATAGGAGGCTAGAAGATTCTGGACTGAATGATAGCAGACATTTCCCATATTTAATATGCTCTTAATTTCTTCATGCAAGCAAATTCGATATGTTAGTGTTCCCAAATATTCAGACTTTGCCACAATTTCAGAGGCTTTATTGGGTATCTTTATGTTGTGCTTTTGTCCTGTATTCTGTTCAGAGGACATACCTTGTACTTAATTTTCTCAGTATTTACTTTTAAACCAGCGTCTTTACTAGTAACTAATAATATTGCCTCTGCATTCTTATTTGTAGTATGTACATTTTCACTTAGTAAACCAACTTCATCAGCATCGATGAGACCTGGTGTTAACAACAGCTGATGTACTGCCCCATTGTATTTCCATTTTTCTCAAGTGTGTGATAAATGGAGAAACTTTGAGGCTGTCTTGTTGCCGTTCCATAATATTCTTTTATTGACACGTGTCATTTATTAAATTTAACGTATGTGTTAAAGTAGTTTGTGGGGGGAAAAAGGTACATTCCATTGTAGGCTCTTCTATGTGTTTTCAAGCTTTTGCACAATTACTATTTGTTGGTAGTCATTATATATATATATTAGACTTTTATAATTAGAAGCATGACGTGGCACTGTAGCAGTTTATTTATGATTGCAGACATCTCTTGCTGCAGAATGTCCTCGGGAATTGGAGAAGACACCTTCATTTGGAGATTGGCTGCGTCATGATATTCAGTACTGCCGTTTCAAGAATTACGACCTCACTTATGCTTTTTACTCCAAATTCCCAAGCTGAGGGTCCGCAGTGGCCCGTAGCATGGATGGAAGTAACCCATTCATCGCTCGGCGCCTTTTAGGGCCTTCTTCCTTGCCCCTTATTGAATTTCCCTTCTATAAAATTAATTGTCTTAGCGAACAGTACAGTGCATTATGTTGTTCCCTTCAGTGCTTATGTGTAGTTAGTTTTAATATCACCTCTGGGGGTGCAGATATTTCCTGCACCACAAAAAGCAGCCACACTACGTCATGGCAAGGCAAGAGTTGTTGGTATTTGAAACTGTGTGATTCACGTTTTGCAGCTCTTTCAAAAGCAATTTTATGTATGGCAAGCTGTTGGCTTGATTGCTGCTATACAGAGATACCATTGCAAGTGGTTCTCTCTCCCCTCTTATTACTCTCATATGGTCTAAGTCCAAACCTCCTGTACATGTGGTGGCGCAACAAAATCTCTTGAGGTGCTCAGCTGTGGAACAGTAGCTGCGGTATGAAGTAATGATTTCATCTGCATGTCTCACCTATGAGGGTGACACGCTGGCAACTCTGTGGCTTGCTTCATTGGTTCCTTGATTTGCCTGGTCTTTTGTTGGTGAGCTTTGTTGCCATCTGCACAAGGACAGTGGATTGCTTCCCAGTTATGCTCTGCTGTTCCATATTGCAGTTTTTTTCGATATGTTTTAAAACTGATTCTCAGTTTGTTTTGCAGGGGTTTGGAATAAGGGGTATGAAGTATGAGTTTTAGTAAGTGGAGAGAGAATTGCAGAAGTTGGATAAATTGTGTAGAATATACACGTTTCATTCCATTCACAATATCCTGCGGCTAATGAGGTGTGTGGCAGTTTTTTTACTCTGTACTACACATACACACCTTTTCTTTGGAGCTGTTTTTCTTGTTTCTGAGATTTTTGCAGCAATAATTTGGAGCAGCAGGTTTGTTAATTGTGTTCTTTTCATGCATTTACGTGACCAGCTATTACAAAATTTGTATTAAAATAGAGATTTCATTAAATGTATTATTCGATTAAACAACTAGTGTTAACATCTTATGAATAAACACACAACACTTCCAAATGTAAAGACCAAATGGTAATGAAAAGGGAGAAACTTTAGTGCATTCCAATGAAAATGATACCTACACAATTCCAGCTTCCTAAGTATGGCCATTTTTTACTTTCATTTGGCCATGTTATCAAACTTTGAGTTTTATAAAGGTGTTAAACTGAACTATGATTGGAGACAGTTGATTAGTAACATGAATAACGAAGCAAGGAAACATACATGTGGAGACAGAAGGGTGTGTACGTGTAGGTTTGACCGAGCAGTCATGTTTGTAGCTGCTGTTGATATATACCCACTAAAATGTCATGAACTGTTACCTAATAAGGCGAGAGTAACCCAGGTATTACTAGTATAATGTAGCCCTTCATATGGGATAATCATAAATCCTTTTAGTCAATTTCAGATCAGACTTTAATAGGTGATTTTGGGTGTCTTTTCCTCAGTTTTGGTGTTGGGTTTGTTTATACTACTTTTTTACAGGGGTTTCCTTTGTTGTGTTAAAAGATACGGAATATAACATGGTACAGATTGATTTTTAGGTCTATAAACATGTTAGTCCACAACAAGTACTTGATTTAAGTGCTGTCTTTTATTTACTAAGATTTGGAGTAAGATTCACGTGACTTGAATATATGATTGTCTTCATAACTGTATTAACAGAAAAGCCCTGTATGATGTATTGGAAATGCCAGACTTCATAATTTCTGTGCACTTTGAAGTTCAAGAGTTATAGAAGATGAACTGGTACCTTTAGTAGTCAGCCTGCAATAGGCAGATGTCAAGGAATGAGAGAGATCATTATCATATGTGAGCATATCGTGACATTAAAGTTTGGTTTGCTCTAAGTTTTCCAGTTCTGACCTTAAATCTGCAAAATTTTATGTTGAATAATGTGCAGAGGATTATAGGAGCTGCTGTCTTGAACACAAGTGGCACGAATGAAGGAAAATAATCACAGGTGCTTTTCTAAGGTACTCCAGTGCCTTGTAACCCTACATATTTATGCAGTGGTCATATTTGATTGGTTGGCATACGTCTCAAATATGTAACAATGGGAGTTCAGGTGGCAAATATTTATGTTCAGGGAATGGCTTGCCATCAGAAATTCATGGAGTTGACTAACATGCACAGAAGTCATACTCATCATTCCTTAAAGATTTAGGAAGGTACAGTTGCATTTTACTGATCATGGGTATTACGTCTTTGATGGTTTCCACAACCGGCAAGTGTGCATCATTGGAGATGTGAAAGTAACATGCTAAAGAGGTGAATGAGTTCACTTGTTGAATTTAAAAAACTTGGACAAGATTTAATGTAGTAAGAATGTCGTGGATAATTTGTGGATCTAATGATGTACAGCAGTGTAGCTGAAGATGCTTTTCAGGATATGATATTTCATCAGTAGGTAATAGTGTCCTGACATTTCAAGGGAATGTAGTGCCCTCATCTTTAAGGGTTAATAGGTTTTCATTGACCCTATGTTCCTCAAAATGTTAGGATCTGATTACCCACTGATACAGCAGCATTTCCCAGAGCAGTATCCTCATGTTAAATGAAGATCTGTATTTGCCTACTATTGCTGTGGTTCTGAACTGAGGAGAGTTAAGGCTTTGAAAATGTGTAGTGTTTTCTTTGGGTTCAGACTAGTTATTTTTTTGTCTTAAGGAAAGGAGAGGATACTGTCATTTGAAGGAGGAAGCTCTAGATCACACTATGTGGAGAGCTCGCTTTGGAAGAGGCTTTGGACCTGTCATAAGACAGACTACTAAATGAATGAATGAATTTCATTCAGGAAAGATTCTCCCTTAAATTTCAGTACTGATTTAGGCTGACATTCAAATGGTACACTTCAGGCTGAAATCCTTATCTCTCCCATGTCTTGTCACATAAGTTTCTGTCCCTGTAGGACAGCACTTTACACAAGTTATGATTAAAATAAAACTGATGAAATATGCAATTGTGGCAGTACTGATGTGCAGGCTCCTTTACTTAATGCTTTGCTAGACAGTGTTTTAATTCAGTTCTAATATGAAATATCAAAACATATATTCTAGCATAAAGTAAAATAATGTAAGACAAATACAGTCTTAATTGCTACTCACTGCAGATGTAATTGCACACATTAATATCTGACATTCAGGCCATATAAATGACTGTACATGCTGTCTGATTTAAATGCCTTGTCTGTGTAATGATTCATTTATGTCTGCAGTAGTATTCATTCCTATTTACTGGGATACTTTTTGAAAGGTGTTGCTGTTTGTGCCATGAAGGTGTGTAGGGGAAGCAGAGGTGTAGCTCCACTCATTCTTAACCTCATCAGTAGATGGAGGTGAGTGGTCAGCTTCATGCCTCAGCCACTCACTCCTGGAAAAGAATTCTGGTTCCCACTGAATAGGACGTTGTGTGGGCCCTAGAACCCATCTGGACATTTTGCAGAAGAGACGGTTCTTCTCCCTGCTGAGATTCCAGCCCAGGACTGTCCAGTTCATAGCCTAATCACCATACTGACTACACTGTTCTGGCTGCTGTGACAGCATGAAGTAAACTGTAGCTCTTCAGTGAAATTATCCTGCGTGCACTGATACGACAGTAGAAACATTCATATTGCCAGTAGGGATGAAACGTTTGTTGGTCAGTCTTGCAAGAAGCATCTGGAAACCAAGTGGCATTACCAATACAAGGCTGCAGAGGCATATCTCTCAATGTTGTTGAGAAAGAATGAAATTGACCGAAAGAGATTGGTATTAAATATCATGGGATAACTACATTATTGGGCTGCTAATTAATCAACGTTCTTGGACCATGTTTTAATGATCAGGAAGTGTTCATATGACTTATGAGATTCTGTGCCAATGCATCTTCCTTTGAAGGTATACAAGCTGAAACTTCAATTTCATTGTTAAGTTTTTATAATTTTGAGTTCTCGCAGTTTCATACCCATATATATATGGGAAATGCTTGTTATTTCTGTAGGTACTCAAGTTACTGGTGTTTGTAAGGGGAATGTTTAACGTGAGGTAAAATTGAAGTTTCATTAGTTTCTTTTTGTTGTTTCAGTTATGAATTAATGATTTTATATTGTATAAACTTTTTATTATTTTTTACAAGTGAGTTCCACAAGGAGTCATAGCATGAGAAGACTCTCATTGTCCCTCTCATTGGTTTTAGTGAGCTGTGGCATCATTTCACCACCCTGTTATACTCAATTATATTTGTATAATCCTGAATATTATGTGTATTGCCCTATCGCATTATATCAGTATGATGTCATCCAGAGTTGTAATGGTAGAATGAATGAATAAACTATATTACAGTATATTTTGTTTCTTGAAACTGTTATGTGAAAACAATGAGTCTTTACAGTTCACTGAAGTTTTTACCGTCCAAGAAATATTTTCATACTTGTACATTTCCATACCAGCTGTTATAGGCTCCCTTCCAAGTTCTCTTAAGAAACCAAAATTGGCATGTCACAGAGGTCTAAATTCATGTGAGTAGGCATTAATACTGCTGACAGTTGGACTCCAACAGTTCAAAACATATATTATAGATGAACTTAGTTAAAACTGTGACATATTGTGTATCACTTTGGAGAGGGATTTTGGGACAATAATGTCCAGTTGTGTCCTGTATTATAAATACAGAATCTCAACAGCAACTAACTTGCAAATGAACACGGTATTTGTATTAGTGTAACAAATACTTGGAATATA
>JGI24697J35500_11274823_pt1 | contig 10284 bp, 7 predicted proteins | sample TergutMp193P1_FD_35500 | JGI IMG/M metagenome (IMG submission 35500) | reverse complement strand
TAGTAAATTGCCATTTTTAAATTTGATTAGACTTGATTAAGATTAAGATTTTCAATAACTTACCTAAAATCTAATCCAGAATTCTAGTTAGTATAACTGTGTGCCTACACAAACTAAAAGTACTTATCCACAGTTATACTAATTTATAAAAGATGTAATCTTAAATTGAATTGTTTTGTTATTTTTGAGTCAAATATCCTGTTGACAATAAAGACATTATCTGGGGTCTAGTCTTTCCATAATAATTAAAATGTTGTACTTTTACGTAAAACGGCCATTTTTATGCTTACCTACTTGATAAAATTCCTGGATTCCAGCGTCACACGCTGGAATGACAACATTTGTTATAAAAACAAATGTTTTTTCATAAATTACAACTAGCTATAAACATTAAGAAATTCGCTGAGCGGAAAGAAAGGCAAAAGAAACCTAGAGCAGCTAGTATTCAAATTCTCCCTTGTCTATTTGACGTCTTTTGCTATCTTAAATGACTTGTAAGCGCGTTTCAGCTTGAAAACCAGAAGTTTTATAAAGACATGAGGTACACATAGTGCAAAAATTTAAACATGAGACACCAAATACCCTAAGTTTTTTGTCATTAACCTGAACAGATTGCGAAGATAAATAGCTTCAGTACTATAATAATGGGGTTGAGAGAATTTGCCAAGTAGTTTTTTTGCACATGCCAAAGGCTGGTTTGATATGCGAGAAGTCTATTAGCTTCCGATTGCTGCCAAACGAGCTATAGCTAAAAATCTACCTATCAGTCTCACCAAAAACTATATCGAGCGAACCAATAATTGCTGCAATGTCAGCAAGCATATGTCCTTTTGCCATAAAATCTAAGGCTTGTAAATGTGCAAAGCCAGGTGCTCTTATTCTGCACCTATAGGGCATATTAGTGCCATCTGAAACTATATATACCCCAAACTCGCCTTTTGGTGCCTCAACAGCTGCATAAGCTTCACCTTCTGGCACACGATACCCTTCTGAATAAAGCTTGAAATGGTGAATGAGAGCCTCCATGGACGTTTTCATCTCTGCTCTTGGCGGTGGAGAAATCTTTCTATCTTCAGTTTTTACTGGTCCTTCAGGCATTTTTTCTATACACTGCTTTACCAAATTAATAGATTGCCTAATCTCTGCCATCCTTACTAGATAACGGTCATAACAATCACCATTTTGGCCGATGGGTATATCAAAATCCAGTTGGTTGTATATCTCATATGGCTGGCTTTTTCGCAGATCCCAAGCAAGCCCAGCAGCACGCAGCATTGGTCCACTAAAACCCCAATCAAGCGCCTGTTTAATCGATATTTCACTGATTCCTACAGTACGTTGCTTCCATATTCTATTTTCTGTTAAAAGCTCATCAACATCATCTATATACTTTGGAAATTGCTCTATAAACTTTGCGATATCTTCAATTAAACCTTCTGGAATATCTGCCGCCACTCCGCCTGGCCTAATATAAGCTGCGTGAAACCTTGCACCCGAAGCTCTTTCATAGAATCCCAATATTTTTTCTCTTTCTTCAAAGAGCCATAAAAGAGGAGTCATCGCTCCAACATCCAGTGCTTGAGAAGAGATGTTCAGTAGATGATTTAGTATTCTGGTCAGCTCACAAAACAAAACACGCAAATATTTTGCTCTGACCGGCACTTCACATTGCAACAATTTCTCTATACACAGTGAATATGCGTGCTCTTGCGACATTGGTGATACATAGTCGAGACGGTCAAAATACGGCAAAGCTTGGAGATAAGTTTTGTGCTCTATTAATTTTTCAGTGCCGCGGTGCAAAAGCCCAATATGGGGATCTGCTCTTTCGATCACTTCACCATCCATTTCCAATACAAGACGCAACACCCCATGTGCCGCTGGGTGCTGAGGTCCAAAATTCAACATCATTGTTTTTAGATTTGGCATATCTGATAACTTAAGATATTGAAATTATATAGACTGAGGTGCGTTAAAAGTCAATCAGAAACCTCTGTTATATAATTGACATTGGTTGCAAAATTATGCAATAACAAAGGATTATAATAATTTGAAGGAGGAAGTTCATGCCTGATCAAAAAAAGCTTGCATCATATGCAGCAATAACCATAAGGTCTGTAGGGCTTATAGCTGGGTAGCTCTTGCGTATCGCTTTAGCACTATTGTAGGGGAATTCCACACTCTCGTCCAGGGATGCTTGTAGTGAGCTGGTGCGTAAGTAATGCGATGAAAGGTGATGAGCTAATAGTGTATGCTTTTAGTAATGAAATCTTAGTTAAAAGGGTTTAAATTCACTGTGTATTTTGGTTGAAAAAAATGTGTGTAGAGCATAGTGTTGACACTGAGTCTTTATTTAAGTTGATTAATCAAGAAAATCAAAAAGAAAAGGAAAAAGTTAAAGAGTTTATTAAATACTTTTATAATTTTGTCTATAATAGCGACCTAAAGATCAATGATAAATTTCTTCTGTACATTGCAGAAGACGCATACAACTTCATCCTTAAAAAAGAGGAAGAAAAAAGTAAGTTAATGGTAAGCAATGTAAATGATGTACTAGGGATAGAAGGCAATTTTACTATAATTAAAGTAGCAAATGACGACATGCCTTTTCTGGTTGACTCTATTATTGCCACCATTAAGTCGCATAATTTAACTATATGCTATTACAGCAACAGCATAATTAACATCCAAAGAAAAGGCAGCCTAATAGATGAGATTTACCCTTTGGAAGAAAGTAATGGAATCAAAGAGTCAGTAATATATGTAATTATTAAAGGTATAAGTGACAGTTTTGTTGACACACTGGAAGGATCTCTACGGAAAACGCTGAGAGCAGTTAATTGCGTTATGAAAGATTGGCGCCTGATGCTGCAGAAGCTTAATGGAGCGAAAAATGAACTTTGTTCTGTCATTCAAGTAGCAGACGTTGGTCCAGCGTCACGCGCTGCTGATCAAGTTATAGATTTTCTGAATTGGTTGCAAAATAATAATTTTGTATTTTTAGGTTATCAAGAATGCATTCCTGATGAAGATGGGAAATTCGTTCCGAGTGGTAAGGAAAATCTTGGTTTAATGAGAGCAAGTGAAGAGTATCAAAATGTATTGGTTCCTTGTGTGGGCATTGATTGTTTATACATATTGAGGTCAGATCTGATTTCAATAGTTCATCGGCGTACATACATGAATTGTATAGGAGTGAGAGAATTTAATGATCAGGGTAACGTGATAAAGGAACGGCATTTTTTTGGATTGTTTACTTCTATAGCTGAAGTTCAAGATATTCGAACTATTCCGGTAATAAAGGATAAAATTGAAATAATAGAGAAAAGGGCAGGGTTCATACCTGGTAGCCACAACAATAAGGCTTTAATTTCTATCCTGCAAGCATTCTCTTGTGATGAATTATTCCAGTCTAATGAAGATGAGTTGTTTAAAATTTGTACTTCGATCATGTCTCTTGCAATTAGACCAAGAGTCAAATTGTTTTTAAGAAAGGTGGGGGACTTTATTAGTTGCATAGTGTTGATACCGATGCGTTATGCTAGTGCCAGGTTAATGTTCAGGGTACGTGACATATTGAAGGATGAGATAAATGCAAAAGGTGCAGATATTTATAACCATCACATTATAAACGAATATGACTTGATGAAATTGCATGTGGTGCTAAAGGTTAAAGGTGCTAGTGTTCTTGATGATGGAGTTCTGCGTATCGAAAACAAATTGAGAAACCTTACAGAAAAGTGGGAAGATCGTTTTATAGATAACCTATATAATACCTTCGGTACTGTTGAGGATGTATTCATCCGTTATTGCAAGGCATTCCCGATAAGCTATCAAGAGAGTTTCGAACCCAACGATGCATATTACGATATGAAGAAATTGGAGATAGTGAGGAAAAAGAGAGTGAGTGAGGTCGATTTAAGACTTACTCGTGACAATCTCAATTACCAATTAAAGGTTTACACTCCGAGCAATGGCGGTCTTGAATTATCAAAGATATTGAGAATTACTAAGAATTTGGGGGCGAAAATCCTATCTCATAATGGTTATTACATAGAAATCAACGGTGGAATATGGATACACCATTTTGTGTTGTCGAGGGTAGATGAGTTAATAGACAACATTACTCTGAAAGAGCAGTTTGAGATAACGCTTGCAAAAGTGTTTAAAGGGGAAATTAAAAATGACTATTTCAACAGTTTGATCATTATTGCTGGGCTGGAGTGGAAAGAGGTGCTTCTGATTAGGACGCTAAGTGCTTACCTGAAGCAAACGTCATTTAAATACAATCCAGAATACATTCAGAAAGTAGTTTCAGAGTATCCAAAGATAGTAAAGTATTTGATACAATTATTTCATGCAAGATTTGATCCTAGTATAGATATTGATAGAGCAGAAACTACAGACATCTTCAGAGAAAAAATTGAGGAGCTTCTAAAAGAGATCAGCAATGTTTCACATGATTGCGTTATACGTTCGATATTTAACTTGATAATGGCCGTTTTAAGGACAAGTTATTATCAAGATGATAAACCATATTTATCTACAAAATTCGATTCAAGTAAAATAAATGGTTTGCCTGACCCGCGTCCATATCGTGAATTGTACGTGTATTCGAACCTTTTTGAGGGAATACATTTAAGAGGAGGGAAACTAGCACGTGGCGGTTTAAGGTGGTCGGATAGGACGGAAGATTTTCGCACTGAAGTTTTGGGACTCATGAAAGCTCAGATGACAAAAAATGCAGTTATAGTTCCTGTTGGTGCAAAGGGTGGGTTTATAATAAAGAAGGTTTATAGAGACAAAAATATCTTAAGAGAGAAAGGTGTTGAGTGCTATAAGAATTTTATCAGAGGAATGCTTGATATTACTGATAATGTAGTTGATGGTAAAATAATTCTGCCAGAAAATGTGATTAGGTATGATGAAGATGATCCATACTTAGTAGTTGCGGCAGATAAAGGCACTGCTTCATTTTCTGATTATGCTAACCAAATAGCATCTGAGTATAATTTTTGGCTTGGCGATGCATTTGCATCTGGTGGATCGGCAGGTTATGACCACAAAAAGATGGGTATTACAGCAAGAGGTGCGTGGATTGCAGCACAAAGGCATTTTTGGAGAATGAATAGGGATATTTATCAAGATGTAACTGTTATTGGAATTGGAGATATGGCTGGCGATCTGTTTGGGAACGGCATGCTGCTTTCAAGAAATATGCGTTTAATCGGCGCATTTAACCATATGCATATTTTTGTTGACCCGAATCCTGATGCAGAAAAGAGTTTTGCAGAGCGTAAACGTCTTTTTGAGTTGCCATTTTCAACTTGGATGGATTATAACAAGGATTTGATTCCTGAGGGTGGTGGGGTATTTGAGCGTAGCAGCAAGCAAGTAAACATTTCTCAAGAAATAAAAAGATGCTTTGATATAACAGAAGATACGTTATCTCCAAATGACTTGATCCGATATCTGTTGAAAGCAAGAGTGGATTTTATATGGAATGGGGGAATTGGCACATTTGTTAAAGCGAGAAGTGAAAGCCACGACATGGTCGGTGACAAAGCAAATGACGAATTAAGAGTGAATGGTGAGGATATTAGAGCTTCTATGTTCATAGAGGGTGGTAATCTTGGCTGCACGCAGCTTGGGAGAATAGAGTATGCAGAGGAGGGTGGATATATCAATGCAGATTTTGTTGATAATTCGGCAGGAGTAATATGTTCTGATTTGGAAGTTAACATCAAAATTGCATTTGTTTCAATTATGAAAGGAGGGGGCATTTCCTTAGAAAAAAGGAATGAAATACTGGCTAGTATGGTAGATGAAGTTGCATCTAAGGTACTTGAGGATCATGACAGAATTGAAACAAAAGCATTACTTCTTGAGTGCTTACAGGCTAAGGAAAGGTTAGAGCAGCATCACAGATTATTACTCAGCTTGGAGAGATCTGGGTTGTTAAACCGAAGTGTGGAATTTCTTCCAGCTGATGAGGAAATAGCGAGAATGTCGACTGGAGCGGAGGGCTTTGGTTCTCCTCAGCTTTCTGTCCTGATGTCTTACGCTAGAACAGCAATAGAAAATGAAATTATACATTCCAGCTTGCCTGAAAAAGATTCCTTGTGTCGTGATTACTTGCTAAACTACTTTCCGCAAAAAATGGTAACAGAGTTCAAGGATTACATATTAAAACACCAACTTCGCAGAGAAATTATCTCCACTTGCATTGCAAACGATGTAGTAAATAGGATGGGATGTATATTTATTAATAATCTAGTTGAAAATACTGGAATCAAAGTGCATGAAGCAGTTAATGTATATATTGTTGTTAATCGTCTATATAGTTTAAACAACCTATGGCAGAAAATTGATGAATTGGATAGCAAGATTGATGTTAACTCATACTTGAAAATAGTGAGAAATGTGCAGAAATTTATTGGTAGAGTATCATTTTGGTTAGTAAAAAACCTTGGCAAACTCGGCTCTGTAGAGCTGGATGATGTTACAAAATTTAAGGATGCGATTGAAGCTTTAGGCCAGAACTTAACTGATGTTTTAGATGAACATCTATTAAAGGTCTATCACCATGGGTCTGCTTCTTTAGTGGAACTTAATATAAATAAAGATCTAGCAGAAAAGGTTGCTGACCTGTGTATTTTGGCCTATGCACTGGATGTTATATCCATTGTTGAGCAGACATCTTTACCTATTCTTGACACTGGTAAAATATACTTTGAATTAAAGTCACTACTAAGATTCGATCTAATTAGAACAATTGCTATCAAGATGAAAAGTCATTCTTCTTATTGGGACCGTAGCTTAATTAATGATTTATTGGATGATTTAAGCAATTATCATTATAAGCTAGCTGTCAAAGTTATAAAATCCACTGATAGCTGTGAAGATAAGGTTCAAACCTGGGCTTGTAATGATGCGGATTGCATAGAACGTTATAATAGTTTCTTAGATGAGATGGTTGCTTCTAAGCTTGATTTAAGTAAGTTAATATTTATAATAAGGAGAATTAAAGTATTTGCCTCATAGGAAAAATGTTCAACGTAGGTCTTTCAGAAATTTTAGTTGTAGCACTAGTGAGTATAGTTGTTCTTGATAAGAATAAGGTACCTGCGTTTATTGACCTTATTAGGAATATATATAGGTATTTTATGATTGCAAAGTCGAGAGCTAGGAAATTGTTAAAAGATGCCGGAATTGAAGATTTGTATAAAGAGTATAGTGTCGAGAAGGTAAATTATATAGTTGGTAAAGATGGTAAGTTTTATCCTAGTTACAATATAGATAATACATCTAAAGGCAATGACAGCGAAGATTCTGGTAGTGGATGATGTACTATCTAATGTTAAGCTTTTAGAAGCTCGACTAAGAGCAGAGTACTATACAGTTATCGTAGCTCATGATGGTAAAGAAGCTATAGATTTGGTAGCAAAGCAGCAGCCAGATATTATATTGCTCGATATCATGATGCCGGAAATAAATGGCTTTGAAGTTTGTAAGAGCCTAAAGAGTGATCCCTTAACAACCCATATTCCAATAATTATGGTGACTGCGCTGCGTGACACTCACGATAGAGTGCAGGGCATTAATGCTGGTGCAGATGACTTTCTAACTAAACCAATAGATGAAACTGCTCTGTCTGCGAGAATCAAGTCCCTCATGCGCTTGAAGATGGTAATAGATGAGTTGCGTTTGAGAGGAGAAACTAATGCTGAGATAGGTGGGGTAGCAGGAAGCAGTATTATGGATTATTCCAACCAGATATTTGATGCTAACATACTTGTTGTAGATGAGGATGTCTTTCAAGCGGAACAGATATATAATGTACTGAGTCAACGTTTTGGTTCAATTAAAGTGCTGAATGATCCAACTGAGGCATTGAAGATTGGTATTGAGGATAACTATGACCTGATTATTTCCGACATGCAATTTTCGCAAACTGATGGCCTACGTTTGTGTTCTGAGTTTCGCAGTAAAGTAGAAACACGTTACACGCCGATTCTGATTCTCTCTGAAGATTATGATAAAAACAATTTAGTAAAAGCGCTTAACGTGGGTGCTAACGATTACTTAACAGTACCGCTGGACGAAAGTGAGTTAATAGCAAGAGTTAATTTGCAAGTGAAACGTAAGAGGTATCAAGACGCCTTGAGAAGGAACTTGTTCAATAATGCAGAAATGTCTATAAAGGATCCGCTAACTAACTATTATAACAGAAGATATTTTGATGCGCACTTGAAAAACATTGTTAAGGATTCTGTAGAAAAGAATAGAAGATTATCTCTTATGATACTTGATATAGATTATTTTAAGGTAGTAAATGACGATTTTGGGCATAGTGCTGGGGATGAACTTTTAAAGCAAATGCAGAAAAGAATCTCTGAAAATATCATAGTGACGGATTTGCTAGCTAGGTTTGGTGGTGAAGAATTTGTTATTGTAATGCCAGATACCAATATATCAGATGCATACACTGTTGCAGAGAGGATACGTGAAATTATTGCCACAGAACCTTTTGTGCTCTCAGGTGAGAACACAACTCATAGTGTGACTGTGAGCATTGGAATTGCAGAAATGCAAAAATCTGATCTTGATAACATTAAAAAATTTATAGTACGCGCTGACAGATACCTATATAAAGCAAAAAATAGTGGCAGAAATAGAGTAGTTACTGGCTAACTCAGAGTGTGACGTCATAAAAATTACCGTCAATCCAAATTTACAATTTCAAAAAAGTTGTTGCATACAGGAAATATCTATATTGTAGGCACTAGAGTTTGCATAATTTAGTAACAACGTATAGTTTGAAGAGAGATTAATACCATTAAAGGGTTTATGAGAAAAATTGATCGTGAATTATTTAATTCCGTGAAGCAGGGCAATTTTCATAGGGTTCAAAGGTGTCTTAATGAGGGGGCTAACATCAATGTTGAGGATAATTATGGTAAAACATCTTTAGATCTTGCTAGAGAAAGGAAATACATGGAGATTGTAGACATTTTAAGTAGTGCAAAAGAGATGAAGGAGTTTTATACTCCTTTGCATAATGCTGTTAGGGATGGCGATTTAGAAGCAGTAAAATATTTCGTGAGTAAAGACAACGACGTTGTTAACAGCTGTAGCTATGGTTATACACTCTTACACGTTGCTGCTATATATGGTCACTTAAAAATCATACAGTTCCTACTAATGAAAGGGCAAATATTCATGCTAAAGATTCTATTTTTGGTGAAAAGCCTATACACAGTGCTACTGCAAGTGAGCGTGAGAATATTATAAAGTTTTTTCTTGGTAAAGAGAGGTAAGCATTAACGATACTGATAACGGTGGTCGTACACCGCTGCATCTTGCTGCTATGAATGATCAATTGGAGACTGTAAAGTTGCTAGTTAGCAAAGGAGCTAATATACATGCTAAAAGTAATTTCAATTATAAGCCTGTACATCACGCTATTACAAATGGATATGAAAACATTGTAGAATTTTTTATAAATATAGGAGTAAACATTAACGATGCTGATAGAGATGGTTAGATACTGCTACACTACGCTGCTGATTGTGGTCAATTAAAGATTGTTAGGCTTCTAACTGATAAAGGGGCTAATATTTATGCTAAAGACAATTATGGTAAAACACCTTCAGATCTTGCTAGAGGACTGGGGTGCATGGGAGTTGTAAATATATTAGGTGATACAAAAAAGAAAGGTCGATTACTAGAAACTACTAGTGATAATCCAGAACTTTATTTGAGTGGTATAACAATAAGTAGTCAACCAATGAGAACAAGGGCACCAGGGAACTGATGCTAGCTGAAATGATACTCTCCTTCGTCATCCCAGCGCTTCCTTTTCTTGTCATCTCAATCCCTATGGTGTCATCCCAGCATTCCTCCTCCTGTCATCCGAGTGCCCCGACATTGGGATCCAGAAAATAAAGAAATGTAGATTCCAGCGTCACGCGCTGGGATGACACCACTTGTTGTAAAAATAAATGTTCGTTCATGAATTGCTTAAATATTTAAGAAATTTACCAAACGAGAAAAAAAAGGCAAAAGAAGCCCTAGTTAGCATCCATTTTCAGTATTGGCGTTTTTAAGTCTTAAACGCTGCAATTTAGCTGCTTTTAAATACAGCTAACCTAAGCTATAATATTTAAGAAATTTACCGAGCAGAAAAAAAAGACAATAAAACCCCGTGGTAGCTAGTTATTCCACTCTCTATTTTAAAATCTGACGTTGGGTGCTGTCTTAAACGACTTATAAGCGCGTTTC
>JGI24697J35500_11274824_pt1 | contig 10315 bp, 5 predicted proteins | sample TergutMp193P1_FD_35500 | JGI IMG/M metagenome (IMG submission 35500) | reverse complement strand
TCTGAATTCAAATGAAGCTATCCAAGCTATTTAGATTTTTTTTTTTTTTTAATTATAAAACATCAAAAGGAAATCACCTGTATTCATGGGACAAGTGATAAGAATAACTGCAAGTTTTCATACTTTGAAGCAACACATTATTTGCACTACACTGAGACACTCATACACAGCCAGTTGTACTACTATATATTACTCAGTGTAATGAAACTACATGCTTGATTCAAATTCTCAACAGGCAATGATTAAGAAGACACCTTAAACTTTGAGGGCAGTAATACAGTAATGACTAGGGCTTCACTTCTCTTACAAACATTGAATTATACTTGTATGGTTCACTGACTTCAATGAAAATGAGTGATTGCTGTTGCTGCTGTTGTTGCAAGACAGGAAATTATACACACACTACAGAATTACATCTTTGGAAACAGGGAAGCACTGATACTATGGTGCATTAAGTGTTAACAGACTAAGCAGCATTATGAAGCTGTCAATGCCGACAATATGCTGACATAATGAAATGGAGTATGTTGGTACAGAACAATTAGTTCTGTTTCCATGGTGTTCAAATTTTTTACTGTAGGACAAAAGCTAGAATCTATAGATTATATGATTCCAGAGGCCAATTTAAAAATATGGCTGTGCACTAGCTCTGCCTTGTGACTGGTACTGCAAATTGGTGGCAGAAACACTGCCTACATTATGCCAATCTGTATGCTGAAACAGTGCTGCTACAGGGTACAGTAAGCCTTTTTTTTAAAGCTACCCCATTACAGGCCTGGAGAGGCCCTTAGGGCTCCAGGAGGTTAGGTCTCCCAAAAGCTGTATGATATGGAGTAGGCCTATATTATAACTGTCACACAGGTGTAATAACCTAGCTACATGACAAATCACTAAATAAAGGGAATGTGTTTCTTTGGGACTAAGATGCATATAAATTATATAAGCATAAAAATTAAAGGCATACAATACAAATTACTATCAATCAAAGCTAAGCTACATTTAACACTGATACAAATGAAACAAAAATCCCAAACATAACATCATTTTCATACACAGTCCATTAAAAATAAAATGTCTTCAATTATCATTAAAAAGATGATACACTGAGACAATCCATGATGTATCACTGTACCTACAGCAACAAGCTTTTCAGTTAGGCGGAAGTTGAATGAAAAATTGTGTACACACACACACACACACACACACACATACATACACACATATTACTAGCAGTTCCTAAGTACCTTCATGCAAAATTTTAATCCTATTTGTAAACATAAAGGCAATATAAAAACAAATGCTTTACATACTGCTACAGTTCTAAAGTACAGTATAAGGTAACTGGTAATACTTCAAGTTTTACTGCGTTACGACATCCGACTTTACTGCAGCGACAGACATTGTATACAAACCCCCTTTTAGTTAGGCAAAAAGCAGAACTAATTGGGAAGGAAAATTATTTAAATAGTTTCATCTTAACCAGCCTTCTGTTTGCAGTATCGATACTTTCTACTCAAATACATGGCAGTCACTTAACAAGTTATGTAAATGCCCTTTGCTGTCAGCCAATGAGCCAGCACAGTGTACATACCAGCTAACTCAATGTAAGCACACTATTTTAACTTTCTTTTCTAAAAGAATTCTGCAGGTGACACTAACTTTTGATTTGGCAGTTAAAATGACCGATAGCTTCACAGTGTACACACACACACAAATCCACTTCATCACCAACTGGATTTGTTATATCTACATATTATGAAATTAGTCCAATGTTGGGACACATCTTTCTGAATTGTCAAGAGACTTCTGGCAACAAAATACTGTTCAACAACACTGCATAACATCAAAGATACTCCGAACAGATATGGTTACTGTATACATATGCACAGACTTCACAAGGTTTAATCACTGCACAAGATAATAACATGCACCACACACACTCATCCAGAGTCAACTGATGGAAAAGTAATACAAACTAAAATCAGTGGTGGAATTAGATTGGAACAAACACTTATCAGGAATCCTCTACCAAAAATGAATTTTGGTGGAACAAAAGCTCTCATGATTCCTGTATCAACATTAACTGTTATACTATTATTCATCACCTGGGGTAATGTAGCATCAAGTAAATGCAATAACACTTGAAGGAATAAGTGACACAGAAGAACCCTGCATGAATCTGTATTTTGTCCACATATATGCTTTTAAATCCAGAACCTTGTATTACAAAAAACATACTTAATATTAGCCATATTCCTGGCAATAAGGCAGAACTTTCTGCTAGAACAGAACAGAGGCTAGGTACAGACACTGCTCCAACAACCTATGCAATGCAAACACAACTCAATGTTTCTACATATGTATCCAGAAATTTTGAACAATGACAGATCTTTTAAAAATATACAACTCTGTTATGGTATTTTTTGAAAGTATCAACTGCACAAAAACTGTATATACTTTTACATTTGGCAGAAAAACTGCAGACCATACATACAACAATAAATTTTGTACAGGACTCTGTCTTTGTGGGTTAAATAAATTTTGTACAGGACTCTGTCTTTGTGGGTTACAATGTATAATTCTGCTTGACGCCACTCCATAGTAAAATCTATCCTGCTTGAATTTTACAGCTGTTGGATTCATGAATAATACTGAAATAGTGAAAACAACTGAAAGGAATTACTCTGAGAAGTCTGCAAGTTATTTGTCAGTATTTTTCCTATCACTTTTATAAGCAACAACCACTGCTCCAGAACAAAATACTGAACATTGCACTAACTGTTTCATGTACATATTCATGCACTTAAAACACAAGGCTTATCTAAAAATTCCAATTCAACAGGTGACAACCTTCTAGATTATCAGCTAGTCTGTATTTGGAATATTATGAATCAACAATGGGTGTCTGCAAGAAAGGGTTGATGTACTCCTATAATTATGGAGGAACTAAGCTCTGTCCTTGACCAATGGAGGTGCGAGAGAAAATGATGATGTAACAGGAATTCTGGCAAGTCCACAGTATTGCAGTACAAAATACACTGCACTAAATGAGAATGCTACTAAAATCAAGTTTTTTAGGTAGCTATATATGCACATTCAATGGGTGCACTTAACACAATAACAATGCGGCAAATTTTATTGTATAATTAATTCAAAAAATTGTATTACATAAGGCACTGACACTATGCAGGCAACATTTCATGTTTTTTGCTACAACCTTACGTTCTTTCCCCTAACACCAGTCACCCTGCAATCAGCAAGCCACAGCTTAATTCCTCAGCAAGTATTTATTAGTCTAGCATACGAATCAGTTCTTTTATATGTATGTGTATACACAGACTACTACAGCACATGCCAGAACTTTTACCACTTGGACTTGCAGCACGTACACAACACCCCTGTCTCACTTACTGCCCATCTCACTGACAGAAAGTCATTTTCCTGGCATCACTATTGGAAACACTCTGGTTATCAGTTTACAATGATATGGGCAGACAATATTCAAAGGAAAAGACAAAATGATCAAGGCTATTCACTTATATGCATCTAATATAATGTAGGCTATGCTTCAATTTATGATTATATAGTGTCTGCTTTGCTATAGGGACATAACCTGTGTTTGGCCTACCAGCATATATAGTATCAAAATCACCGTCATTTATGTCTAGCATCCAAATATTACTATCACCTCTTGTCTCTTTCTATGTTTGCTTCCATTATGGTCAATTTTAACTCCTTAGGAAGTGTCATGATGGCAGTGAGAACACATATGATGTGCACGATAGTGTGCAAGTCAAATTAAAATACCAAAGCTGCAGATATTAATAGGATACAATAGTGTTTTGATAATGGCTCAACAAACTGTTATGAATGAGTTCCCTGTACAACATTAAAGAGAGCGGGCAAAATCGGACACATTGTTCTAAACAATAGCTCTGGGTCAGTTAAGCATTAAATTCTGACTACAGATGAAAAACAAGATGACTGGACATTGGCTCTAGGACTCCCTGAATAACAATCGAATATCATTCTCCTTCAGAACGTATCAGACTCTCGTTCTCAGAATGTCACTCTTCAGTGTCTGTCAGCTGTTTCACATGATTCGATGAACCAGGAGTTTCAAATTTGTGGGAAATTCCCTACAGCAGTGAAAAGGTAAAGTTGTTTCTGTACAAGATTAAACAGCATGCCATGAAGATGCACAAGACAGCAGATGTATGGATAGCAAAAAGATCCTTAACCACAGCACTAGATACAGTGGGTGGTCAGCTGAATGCTTTGGCCACTTTACCCCAGGAAAAAGACCTCAATATCCATTAAACAGGAGGCAGGATGTGCATCAGAACTGGTGTGGGCATGGTGGATAAGAGAAAAACCTCTCTCTCCTGGCAATCATTCAGACCACAGCCCACTCACTACATTGACCAAGCTAGCTCAGCTCCATGCTACAGCGAATGTTGGAAAGTTTTAAATTTATTCGCACTAAACTCTGCTTATGATACAAAGCATTTTACCACCAATGTATGACATATTCACCCTCTACAAAATATAACACAATGAATGCAAACACGAATAACGCTCATCATCAAAAAAATGTTTATTTTTTCATTTAATGTAATATATTCTTCAGAAAAATGCTTTGTTTGACATATGTCTCACATTTTTTCACAATACGAATCTGAGGTACAGTAAAAGTGATGTCCCTTGCAAAATGATGCCCACAAACTGGGTTTTTATAGGGGTAAATACTGAGGACTTTCTGTTATCAAGTTCTCAAGAGCCACTGCAGTCCATGAAAACCTTAGCTCAGGCCAATGTACATGCTCCAGCCTCTTACAAATTTCAGACAAATACAGAAATCATATGTTACCACTCTTAAATATGGAAACAATTTCCATCCTCTTCATAAATAACCAAGACCAACATATTCCCGATGTGTAAGCAAAATCTCCTCCAGTAATAACAGTGAACAGCTATTCACTGTACTTCTTCTCCTGGTTTTGCTGTAGTTTTTGCAATTTTTTTATCTGGCCCTTACTCAACTCCTTTCCTTCAGCATCATGTGTTGGAATACCCTATAAATAAAAGTAAAATTAAAAAAACACAAAACATCATAATGTGATTTAAGACAAAACTAATGCAGTAAACTACTAAATAAACACTGAATAACATTTCAAGTCCTCATTATTAAGACAGTACAGTCTTTTGGGATGTAATACTATGTAGTTTGGTAGACACTACAGAGAAATCTGCTGCCTCCATATTCAGGGTAGAAGTAGTACACATCCTTTCTGCTGGAGGTGGCAGATTTCCCCACAACACAAGTAACCATCTAACTGCACAGCATCAAATCCCATAACATAATCCCAGATCACAGTGATTGCTTCTTTATTACGAAGACAAAAAAGTGGAAAGAAACTGTTCCATAAAGAAAGTAAAAGTGAAGCAAAATGAAACAGAGCATAGAAATACACCTGAGAACAAAGAATTAAACAGACAGGCAGTGTACGTATAACGTAACATTGAGGCGCGTTCGTGCAACCATTACCGCAGTGGAAAAGCACTAAGTATTAAATATTCTGAGTGTGTATTGGTTGCCTTAGGTATCCAGCATGGAATGTGCATGTGCCATATTGTCACCTGTGGCCTGCCCCAGTCTACCATATTTTTCCACATTATCTCAGAAAGAACACAATGTTTTAAACAAAAGTCATTGAACACAATACGCATGTTTTGATTTTCTCTACAAATTTTGTCTGAAAAATTTCTCATTCTAAGAAGAACTGTACAAGATATGATCAAAAATTCAGATTGGTCTTCATGTAAAAGTACCTCTTATTCTAATCTGATTTTAATAAAACTTGAATTTTCTTGACAGATTTTCAAAAGATATTCAAATACCAAATTTCATGAAAATCCATCTAGTGACAGCCGAGTTATTTATCCCATGCAGATGGATGGTTGGACAAACATGATGAAGCTAATAGCCACTTTTCGCAATTTTGCGAACACACCTACCAACTTGTTTTCATTGAACATGGCCTCCTTTATAGACAACCTTATCAGAGTCTTTCCTGTTCCCAATTCCCACTCATCTAAACTGGATATTATGCCTCTTCCTCACGCCAGCTACGATGAGTTAACCCTACTGCTCTCTGTGGCCTAATCCCTCCACTCATAATACAACTCACCCACATCCTAGCTTCACCAAATTCCACTCTACATGCAGCAGGTTCCTATAAAACAACATGGTGTCATAATCAAGACAATGACAAACTGACAAAGGTTTGGTATTCAAAGCCTTCAAACTACATTTCAAAATAATTAATTTTATAAGTTTTCAGTATTAATTGCAGATGAAATGACAGACTTCCAGATTTTTACACCATATAGTACAATGGGTTTGTTCTGGTGTTTTAAAACAAAGCAAAAGGCGTGTTCAAAAAAAGACCGAACTTTTGCTATAAAGACTTTATCGCTCATTTTACAGCATTTTAAGCACTGTCCCATTCAAAGTAGTCCTGTCTACTGGCGATACACCGTTCCCAACATTTCTTCCGTTCTTGTAATGCTTCCTGAAATGCACTTTCTGTGATGGTGCACAGTTCTCTTATAGCATTTTCATGAATCTCCTCTATGGTTTGTAAATGATGCCCTTTCAAAGTGGTTTTAAGTTTGGGAAACAGGAAAAAGTCTGCTGGGGCTAAGTCCGGAGAATAGGATGGATGGGGCACAACAGATGTCTGATGTTTTGCCAGATAGCTGCGGATGAGGAGCGACGCGTGAGCCGGCGCATTGTCGTGGTGCAACATCCAAGTCTGGTTTTCCCACAATTCAGGCCTCATCCTGCACACAGCATCCCTCAAACAAGCTAAAACTTCCTGGTACAACTGTTTGTTTACCATCTGACCACGTGGTACAAATCCATGATGGACAATGCCTTTCCAATAAAAAACACAACCAACATCACCTTGATCTTTGACCAACTCATCCGTGCTTTTTTTGGTCGAGGCCCTTTCCCCATCCACTGCGACAGTTGCACCTTGGTTTCAACATCATACCCATAAACCCACGTCTCATCTCCTGTTGTGAAGTTCTTGAGAATGTTTTCATTACTATTTGCACTGGCAAGCAGTTCCTGACTAATTTGAACATGGTTCTCTTTCTGATCGTCACTAAACAAATGCGGCACGAATTCTGCACTGATGCGACGCACCTGAAGTTTTTCAGTAAGAATGTGATGGCAAGATCCCATGCTGATGCTTACTCTGTCAGCAACTTCTCCCACAGTTAAACGATGATTTCCACGAATCACAGCATGAACTCTCTCGACATGGTTGTCCTTTGTTGATGTGGAAGTTTGTTCAGTTCTGGGATCTTCACCGACCTCTTTAAAATGCTTGAACCACTCATAGCACTGCGTTCGGATCATACAGTCCTCCCCCTGTGCTTGGTTAAGCAATTGAAATGCCTCTGTAAAATGTTTGCCAAGACTGCAGCAAAATTTCATACACATACGTTGCTCTTCAAGCACTTTCATTGTCACTTTGTCACTAATCCAACAAACAGCTTGTGCACGTGCTCAGTTAAGTGGATGTAGCTCGATGACTAATGCTCATAGTGAAACGGGACAAATGGCAGTTTGTTGTCAAAACCTGACGCTAGGTGCGCTCACATTGCGCCCTCTGTGCTGGTTGGCATGCTATTTAAAAAGTTCAATCTCTTTTTGAACACGTATCATATGCCTCCACCTTGAGCCTAACTGAATTCAGTTATCTGACGATTAAAATGGAGGCAATACACTCCTCCAAAACCATGAAAAAAATGTGTTACACTACAAACTGTAAAAGTCAGTTTAAATAAATACTGATACACACATTTGACTCAGCGGTTGCGTATGTCGAACTAAGATACTGTACTCACAAAAATGTGAGGTTTATTTCACGTCAAGCATGCTTTCTCACATGCACACAGCTGACAGCTATTAGTCAGTGGTGGAAGCACCTCTTTAACTCAGTTTTGGAATAACCAACAGCTACCTGCTCTATTGTATTGTCTTAAATTGTTTCCACATGACCAAATTTTTGGAATTCCAGGGCCTTAAGTTTTGGGAACACAGATAAGTCGCAGTAAATCATAGCTGGTTAAAAGGCAGGCTGTCTCACTTCTGCTTTAAGATGTTTAGCTAAAGAAATTACAGCATAACTGGGCTATGCAGGTAGTGACATTGTAATGGCAATTAACCACATGCTAGTTTCCCAAATTTGCATCCATCTGTGACACACTGTATCATATTGATACCTCAATAACAATATACAAAAATTTTGTTTAATATATACACTACCCAGATGTGGTTAAAGGTAAAGCTGTACCTGCAAGTACATGCCATGAAGACATATACGGACAATACAGGTTATTCCATTCATTTCTAACCTTGGAACCACATAGTCATGACTGGTTAACTTCACATCCTGACTACTTTAATCCCAGTACCCACTAAATATGAGGGGGCTAAGTGGCTCCACAGCCGATCTGGATGCAGTGGAGATGACAAAAATCTCTTAGTTGTGATGGGATTCAAACCTTTATTTTCCAACCTGCAGGCAAGTCACAATACTGATTACACTGCCTTGTCTCCTGAGCAGTGCGCTGTGTGCTGGGAAGACACAGCGAGATTGAGAAGCCATCACTGCCATATTGGATCTGACACCCCACTGCATAACCTTATAAATTAATCCCCATCGGCCACTGTTTAAACCATCCATCCTGAAGCTTGTACCCTGTGATGCACTTAACCTCACAAAGCTGTACAAATCTAATTATGGGGTTCTGAAATCTTATTCTCCTACACCTACACCCCAATAATTTCAACAGGGAAGGAGGAACAATGGTCAACAGAGTCTGACAGATGGGGAACCAGTCACCAGGTTCAGCAACAGCCAGCATATCATACTTAATGTGGGAATGATGAATGCTCAATTTGACTCCACCTTCCTGTCACCTAGTGTGCCAATAAGCCAAAACAGCCAAACAAGTGACTAATATGTATTACGGATTAATGTTCACTCACCCCACTGACCCTGATGATGGGCATACACCAGGTCTAAAATGCTGGTTCTTACCTCAACTCTGATGTTGCAAATTGCCAGACTATTTAGCAAATTCATTCAATGTAAAAGCTTAAAGTAATAAGAATTTAATCTTTATCCAAATCTGAATCTGTATAATTCAGATATGAGATATGCTACACACCAGGGCTTGCCAACTTGAACCCACAGGAGGGCCACATAATTTAAGAACTTGCCTGAGGGCTGCACTAAGTTACAAATATATATTGAAAAAGGGTGGGGGTGGGATTGAATTCACTACAATGCTGTTATTTGCAAACAATAAGTTACACTAAAAGTATGGTTGAATGACAAATAGTAGGTTGTACTAAACTTGATGAAACACAGAAATATTGGTTTACTGGTGCTATTTTAAACCGACGAGTTATAGTTTCTACAAATTTTCTCTGCTAATAAAGCTGCCATATTATGTTTTGTAGACCTACTATATTATGTTTGTTAAACTGTATTACTGAAACTATTCAGGTGACCAAGGACCATAAATAGTTTCCTTGAGGGCTGCATGTTGGCCAGCCCTGCTATACACAAACATTGCCTAGTGTGGTCTGATGTTAAAAAAGGCAGTTAACATTCGATTCAGGTAAATACAGTAGCAAGTATGACAAGCATGCTGCAAAGGTTATAAATTACACCCATTAAAACAAAGTTCCATACCTTATCATCAAATTTTGAATACTTGTCTGTTTCTGACAGAAACATTTCCCATGGTTTGATTCTTCTCTGAGCATCACGCTCAGCTAGTATAGCTGCTTGCTCTGCCTTCTTACGCTCCTTCTCCGCAGCTTTAGCTGCTTCTGCAAATTTTTTTGCTTCTTTCTCACGCAACAAAGATTCCCGGTTCACCAGCTTCACTGCTGATGTATAGTCTGAAATAAGAAATTATACCACAATCACAGTTTTTGTCTGTACAACAAAACACTCTTTCACACAGCAGACCCAGATTTCTTGACCAGATAACTCTTGTGCCACAGTACAACTTCCAAGGCATTTAATCCTATCCACATCACAAATATAGCAGTGACTGTATATAAAGATATTCACTTGTGGCCCATGTTCAACAAATTCATGCCGCCATGCAATATAAAAATCTGCATTTACAAAAGCAAAGTGATAACCTTTAAAAGCAAAAACACCTAGTCATTTCTTTTACCCTCTAACTGCAGCACGATATAATGCTTTCCCATAGG
>JGI24697J35500_11274827_pt1 | contig 10340 bp, 7 predicted proteins | sample TergutMp193P1_FD_35500 | JGI IMG/M metagenome (IMG submission 35500) | reverse complement strand
ACATTTTTAATACTATACCACTACTGACATGTCTCATATTTGGTCCCCTCTTACCAGTGTTCCAAATAAAACATTGTATGAACTTCTCACCCACCTCATCCCATTTCATTCTTAAGTTCATCACCATAACAGTATTTGGTGAATAGTACAAATGACATTCATTATGTAGTCTTCTGCCTCTTCTTACTTCCTGTCTCTTAGGTCCAAATACTGTTCAATTATTATCCATTCTACAGAACCTCTAGTGTAAGGGCTGTCCCATCACAACACTTGTGTGTATTAAACCATTATTCTGCACTAAAACCTGAAATGAAAATGTCACTGGAATTTTGTTTATAGTAGGAAGGACAGGGTCATTAAAGTGGCAAAAAATAGTAACAGAAACTTTATTGTAGTGCATACAACAGTAAAATATGTCTTCAATTCAGTTTTATTTTCCTCTTCTTTTGCTTGATGGGCAAAGGACCAGGAGTTTTGAATACTGTACTGAAAAAGAAACACCAACTGTTCAAAGCACTGGCAAATATGTCTGAAGCTAGTGGAAATTCTTATGCAGTAGTTTTGATTGTCACATGTAGGGTGTGCGCTACTGTTTGTGCAGCTCACAAACTGTACCCAACATACTGTTACATTGTCACAACCCAGCAGAATAAATTTTGGCAAAACTCCTAAATATCAGATTTAATGAAAATCTGTTCCACAGTTTTCATGCTGTTAAGTGGGGGCACAAACGGACAGAATGGTGAAGACCGTAGGTCCAAATTGTATCATGTTATAGCATGTTATGTTATAAATATATTATATTATATTATAGCAAGGAAAATTAAACTTGCACATTTCAGAGGGCCAATGATAACAATGTCACTATACCACATGTGTAACATGCATACTGTGCACTTTCATAACAATGACTGGTGGTGGTGGTGGTGATGATGTGACATAGCAGCAGCAGCAGCGGTGGCAACCCAACCCACCACAACGCACCAAATTTACCCATATATAAGGTGATATACCTTCCTCATTTTACACTATATTTTTTTGTGATTAATACCGAAAACATCCTCTGAAACAGAACAAAACAATCCAACAACACTGCATATACACTTACACACATTTTTGCTGTGGCAAACCATATGCAAGTACTCCATTTTAAGCAAAACAGAAATGAAAACAGCATTTTGCTGGGGAAAACTGAAGGAAAGAGATTACGATGCAGACATAGACAGGATTACTCTCGCTCAGGATAGGGACAAATTGTGGCCTGTATGTAACACGGTAATGAACCCTCAGTTGCATAAAATACAGGGAATTTCTCAGCTATGCAACACACTAACAATTCCTGGAGAAGAATTCTGTTCCATGGAAAAAGGGAGTTACTACCATTCAAACTCAGTGAAAGATTTTAGGATACTATGTAACTGGATGTATATATCAGTGGAAGCTTAATACTTACTGGCATGTTGTACAGATTGGGCTGAACTTGCAGAAGACTGCAAATTAAACAAATAACATTAAAATCAAATGACAGTTCCAATATATTATTATCTATAATTTGAATGGATTATTCTGACCACTATCTTATACTCCAATATGCAGTAACAATTATCATATGCCATAGAGCAAGTTATAAAAGAAACCTGACAGGAACCTAGAGAAGCCCTTCACCAAGAACCAAAAGTTTTGAAACATGATGGGCGTAGCATAATGAACTACAACAAACAGAGTTGCTGTATTAGATGAACAGTAAAAGTAAAAAAAGGTAAAGTGATCCTGTTACAGGCCCGGTGTGGTCCAGAGGGTGGGTAGAGGTATAGCTCTACTCTTCCATGACCGTGGCACTAGAAGGGGGTGAGTGGTCAGCGGCACGCCCATTAGATGAACACTGCCTACTTATTTTATTAACAAAGGTAACTGGGATAAAAATATTACTACCACACAAACACAGAACTTGTATTAATACCCTTGTAAAGAGGTTGGTCTAGAACCTTACAAAGAGAAAACTAAATATATGTTCATGTCTTGTCAACATAATACAGGACAAACACAGCATAAAACAGCTCATAAATCATTCAAAAATATGACTATTTATATCTAGTGACAAACTAAAACTGCATTCACGGAGCAATCTAAGAGCAGACAACATTCAAGGAACCCACGCCAACACACCATTCATATCTGCTTCCTATCTGCCAACTACAAAGTAGAGGGAAACAATTTTTCCTTGTCGAGTATGGAACGAGAAACTTGGTGTGTCACAATAAACGTAGAACACTAACTGAGGTGGTTCAGGAAATAAACGCTGAGGGAAATATATCTACGGCAGAACAAGTGATAAAGAGAATAGAGAAAATTATGTCATGAGGTCCTTCATGATGTGCACTCATTAAACAACATTTAAATGACCTAAGTTTGCATATGTAAATACACACAACAAACTCCTCTAGAATTTCATTTCACATATTTAGGCAACAACAACATTTGCTGTATTTTTATGACACGATGCATCACGTCTTGTTTTCTTTTCCACAAGATGCTGTTCATTCTGTAATGTTAATTTTCTCTTTTCAAGGCTACACATGTTTTTCATAAAATATGTGCTAAAATTTAAATGCCAACCCAGTCATTTAAAGGTCCATTAATATGACAGTCAAATCAAGGACTATGATATGAGCAGGACATATAGCACACATATGAGAAGTGACAGAATTTACAAATGCAAATTCAAAATTTGAAAGAAAGACTTACTGGACAGGCAGACTGAACACACAAATCCAATGTCAATGAGTTCTCGATGACAGAAGCAGGCTGCTCGATAGTCAACTTTAACAGGTGGCGGTAGTACCAACTTCCTCCTGACTGGTGGTTCAGGAAGGAATACCCACTGCAAAAATGTGTTTTTATTGTATGATCCCAAAGATAAAGAAAGAAGCCATCTATCACAACTAAGGGTTTTTTATTGTTGACAACATGATTTGTTCCATAGGAACCATCTTCAGGTAACACAACTATCACAAGTAACTGGGTTATGAGTGGTTTTGTGTATCACTGAGATCTTATTCTTACAATTAATCGGTTTGTACTGAAGGGTAACTGGGGGGGCACATAGATTTCATTTTGTATTGTAGATTTTGTGGAAGGTGGCCAACAGAATACCGTTTTCTTCTTTTTTCTGGGCAATCTGTTGATTTTAGGCATCGTAATAGAAGTATGTGATGGTAGGTGAAAGGTGAAGGGAGGAGGCTTGTATTTGGTCTTTAAACAGAGGTAAGTTTAGGTTTCTATGTTATAAGCAGTTCTTAGATAAGAGGTGTGGTATGGGGTTATGTGTGCACTGTTGGTTTTATAAATTCCAGTTTTTGAAGTACAAAACCTGATTGGTTGAGAAATCTGTGAGTAGATTTGAGGATAATGGAAGTGCTGTATAGTTTAGTGCTGAAAAATGCTACTATGAGTTGTTAGGGAGATTACTGTGTGATCTGACAGCTTGAAAGCACTTAGAACAATAGCATTAACAAGTGCGATTTCCTTATCCAACACGCAAGTTGTTATACAAGAGAAACACACAGAGTGAAGTGACATGTGGCAGAGCAATACAGGAAAAATATAAAATGGAGAGTGACATCTGTACATAAATGAACATACAGAATCACACAGAGATAACATTTAGAAGCCAGCAACACTTGAAGCAACATTCAACTAACTGACATGGTGCACAAGAAGTGACAGAAAGTTTCCAGTTTAAGAGTCAAGGAAATAAAAATGGCATCTGGCAACACACTAAACCCCTGTTTCCCCCAACTAAGAACAGTGAATACAATAAAAGTTCCAATAACCAGGAGTGCCTACACAGTGCTACAGTTTAGTGAGCGGACAGAGCTACATTGACCAGTTATATGTTTCGTATATTTAGTGTCTAGTGAAATTTTCATAACTGTATTTTCTAAACTGTGATGTTAATCTGGGCTTAATTATGGTGTAAATAATCATAATGTAATGTAAACTGTTTTGGAAGAAGCTGGAAGACAGGAACCGAACCTGTCCATGAAATGTAATGCATTATATTTCAATGCATTTGGTCCAAAATGTCTTATGAGCTCGAGATGTACTCTGCTCAATAAAGATGTGTCCATTAACTGTGTTATTGAACAATGCTAATTTTACACAGCATTGGTCACAGATAAATGAAAGGGTATGAAGCAGTGGTGGAATGATACTGACAGGGGGCAACAGAAGTACTGGAAGATAAACCTGTCCCAATGCCACTTCATACGCCACAAATCCCATCCTGACTAGCCTGTGATTGAACCCCGCCCTCTGTGGTGACAGGCCAGCAATTAAAGCCCAAACCAGGGCTGGTGAACCTATGGCACATGGAAACATTTCCTTGGCACGTGGCATTCACTGCTGTTTTTTTTTTGGCCCAACCAGCATCCTATATTGTGAGAAATGTGTATATATACAAATTTCTGACTGCATAGAGACGGTATATGAATTACAGCTGCTACCAAATAATACAGCGAATGCAACATTTTTACAGAGATCGGGAGTGGTGTGAAGTGTCGACTGGATATTTATCATTGGGGTGCTGGCCTGGCAGTGACTGGGCGAATAATTGACATTGGAAAAAACGTTTTACAGTCTTCTTTTCAAGCAGGAAGTGGTAGCAGCCCAGTTACTGCCAAATTTTCTTCCTTACCACATTCCTTGAAGAGGCCTTTATATGAAATATAGTAATTATACTGTGCATTAATCGCACAATAAATTGTAATATACAGTAATAATAATAATAATAATAATAATAATAATGATGCAATAATTAATAATAATTATGGAAGGTTCCATGACCTTATTTTGCTCTTCAAAATTGGGCATGTAATAGAATTTCTTTGAACTTCACAGGCAAATTGGACACACAGCCTCAAAAGAGTTAGCCAGCCCTGGCTTAAAGAAGGGCATTGGCCTGCCATATATGGGAATAATTGCACACAGCAATTAACTTAATGAATACAGAAGATACCCTGCATTACCAGCAGATATTGGAGCAGTCCCTGTAGTTGAGGAATCCGAAGATACAGGCCACCTGTAATATCACAGCCTTGCTGTAACAGACCCAAGTCTTGGTCGAGGCTACACACATCAAGAGCCACGTTCTGTTGAACAAGAAATATTACAAATGTACAGGAAGTTTAAACCGGCAAGGCACATTCAGAATTTGCAGTACTGAATAAAATAAATCAGCTCATATAGAACAACTAGAATAAGTAGGTCCATACTGACTGAACAAATTCACCCATCAAGAGACTAAAATGTTTCCTGCTGCCACAGTAAGCAAGCTGGCCGAAGTGGTGACCGCATGGGCTTGTCTATGGGAAGTGACCACCTTAAATTTCAGCTGTGACACCAATTACATTGACTGAGATTATTTATGGTTTTTCCCAGTCCCTCCAGGCACATGCTGGGTTAGTGCCTGAAATTAGGTCATGACTATTTCTTAACCCAATTCATCAGTCACTGTTCATCGTACCGTGTGACACTACAGTCTGGGTTACTGACAGTGCCATGAAGGAAGCTGGCAGTTTTCAACCTTCTGGTGCTCATAACACCCTTGGGATCTTCATCCCCCCCACACACACAGAGCAGAATAAGAATATAGAACTATAAGAATGTACCCACACCAAGAGTCTAATTGGTATCTGGAAGACACTCACAAAGCACACAATTACAAGTAGAACCTGCAAGTACAATGTTACACACAGGAGTTTTGTTCCCAAACCATTTCTTACCACAGAAATACCCAAATTATTAACAAATGAAAATGAATTACAACCCAAATATTTTGTATGCCTTTACAAATGTTTATGAGCAAGCACACACACTTAGTACACACACAAAACATTTACATCTGACAGTTCTTAAATCCATTTCTGAAAACAAACCATCGCTTCAAAGTTCCTTAATCTTCACCACTTCAGGAGAGGGGGTTGTACCAAAGAAATTGTGATGGGGAGGGCACTGGCTTATCCGCATTATCAAAATGTAATCTTATTACAAAAGGAGAGGGAGACTAAACTTGGGAGAGGTGGCTTTTGTTGAGACTTGGGAGAACCAGTTCAATTATTGCTTTTGGAAGGCTTTCCTGCATGTGCTTGGTCATAAATACCATGTTTTAGTCATTACTCTGGAGGTCCTCCTACTATCAGAAAGGTGGCAAGTCAAGCCATTTAAAAGTTGGTGGTCTACTGTATGCCTACTTTTAACTGTAATTTCTGTCATAACACATGGAACTATTGTATGGCAGAAATATGGTGAAGATTTCATATAAATATCAATTTAAAAATCTCCTAGAAATGCAGCAGTTTCCAAAGTTTATATAGTGGTGCACCCTCAGCTAGCAAAGTCTTCACTAAACCCCCACCCTGTTCTTAACTCTGGACGTTTATGTGTGTAGAAGGAACTGCTGTATAAGCATTTCATTTTAAAAACTTTAAACATTGTATTTAATTTTACATAATGCTTTGTATGTTCAAAAGCTCATGGCACAGTTGGCTAACAGTTGCAGAACAAGTATGTCCTGTAACACACCAGTCGAGAACCGCTGAAATAAACCACGAAATAAATGAATAAATAATTCCAGGCACCATCAAGTCACTTCCAATTTTCACAAAACTGAACCTTCATAAACATCAGCCAGCCTGCCAACACAATGCATGCTGTCAAGAGGCGTTCTGCACATGATGATACTGCTCAAGACAGCGCAGAAAGTAGGAACACTGGGTGACATAAAGTTACATTAGTTTATACTGTGGTATTCTGAATTATGACACTGTGCTGTATTCATAATATCATAATTCGTAAAGGTACAACATAATCCTACTCATGGAATACATGTGACAGTTTCTGCTTACATATCAACAACAGTAACAAACTCTTTTACCCTGAATACGGCAATATTCTGGGATGCAATGATGTGTTGTGCAGTAGTTCCTGATGTTGGGAAGGACTGTAGTACCTTCATTAACACATTCTGATCCTTCCAAATGTTGAGAACCACGTGCCTAACAACGTACCACCACTTATATTCTGTATTATTAAAAACCAACAAAATGCATACCGATAAACTCCCTGATGAAGGAACCTTGGTGCTGAAACAATGCAGGAGTTGATACCTGATGTGAAGTGTGTTCTGTCATCTATTTTATTTTATTTTAATTAGTGTATTATGTTGGTTTTTAAAAATATAGAACACACCATCACATCCCAGAAGGACTGATTCTTCAGTGACACCAGTGGCAGAACCTCAAATCTCTAATGTTGTAACCTGTTTTTGTGCAGTGAAGAACACATTCATGTAGTTCATGTACTGTGATGCACTGTCTGCACTTCCTGTAACAACCAGTATTCGGGAATTCATTTTTGTTCCTGCAGATAACTCCTGCTCCAACCTGAAAACAAACATTCCAAATGTCAACCCTCTGAAGCCTGCAGTCCATATGTATATTACATAAAAATTCACTTCTTACCCCAAAGATGAAGTCCATCGACATCTTATCACTGTGTACAGAACCGATCTTCGCTTATTGCGAGAGTCATACAACAACACAGGCTGAATATAATGTGGGAAAAATTTTACAATATTTAATGTGGTGATGGGATACTTTTTTGAGCATTACATTGCTGTCAACTGCTAAGATTATACAGTGTTGCTGATAGATGAAGAATGAGTATGAAGCATTGGTGCAATGTCACTAACACAGAACATACATCCCAGTAACACTCACTGCAACAAAGATTTCACATAGACTGATCTGGGACTGAACCTGTGCCCTCATAATGAGCAGCTGGCAACTGAATGCCTGAGCCATGGCACAGCCCTTTGCCCTATGCAGACTGGAGCTATACATTCCCAGAAGAATCCCCATACCACAACATAATTTTAGTGTACGACGTGTGGATATGTACTGTATGTATCTGATTGCAAGATGACTCTAATCTAAGGCAAGACCCCCAAATATAAAACACATCTGCCAAGGGAAAATGTATTTATTCCCATCTAAGATGACCTACCAAAAATAATGTGTGCTAAGAAAAAATACTTTACTATTAATTTCACACACTTATACACAAAGCACGTCACATTCTGTCTACCTTTACCAATCAATGTCACTGTCTCCATCTTCACAGTCAGTGCCTCCATCTGCCTCACACTCACATCTCCATCCTCTTCACTGTCATTCCACAACATATCATCATCAGTCCCATCCACTGCAGTGGACACACAGCACTTTCTAAAACCCTTTACAATCACTTCTGGTCAGATGCACTGTCATGCTGTTATGATTCACACTGACTAAACAATACATTTATATTTCTTGGTTCATAAACTTAATTGAAACCATGAAGAAGCTTTGCAATTTTCCCCACAGATTTTGTTAGTTATGTTCAGAATTTTAATACATGTGTTCTGGATTTCTGTGTTGTGTCTGTGGTCTGATCAGTCTTGGTTCAAGGCTCTTTTTATGATTTCAATTTGTGGATTGGTCTAGGTTTAACTTCTGAGTCCTGTGGTTAACTTATAATTTTTCAATAGCCATTTGCCTATTATAACCCTTGGACTAGATCTGTTCTCAGGTGCATATCTTAACAATTTTACTATTTGTATGGTGCCCAGTGAAAGAGAATAGCTCCTTCTAATCAGATCACCAGCACAGGCGATTCTTTGCTTGAAGATAGAAACACGGCCAGCTGCCAAAGCCTTGTGTTTCTTTAAGAAATTAGACAATGGACGAAGTCAAAAAAAAATATTGTGTCCGATAAGTTTAGGCATGCTCTGTTCTCTCTTTTGGTTACATTTGGTGATGCCAGCCTTGGTTTTGCTCTGTATGGTCCAGTTTGGCACTTCACATGCAAAAATGAATAGAAGAAACTTGTCTTGCATTTGTGAAAATACAGTATTTCATCACTGTATATAATTACACAACTATTTAAATGAAATCTAGAATGTGCTCACAAAAAGCAATATGTGCAATTCTATTATCCCATTCTTCAATGACAGTAAGCAGGTTACCTCACAGCTTCGTCCACCCAAGTCCAAGTGCCTTCAATATCTTCAGCAAACTGCATGACTATCATGGATTTGGGTCTTCTAGGATGTGACACGTTGTTGGGTCAGCAGTTCTGATGTTTTGAAGAATGTTGGTGCCTTTGTCTTGAAGGGTCAAGCACAGAATATACAGCACTAATTGCTGTAACCCCAGAAATATATCACTGCTGCACACATACACATACACACATACAATGAAAGCCACCTTCTTCCTGACACTGCATGCTGCTGCAGCATAACGGCTCACCTGTGAATATAGCAGACAGCCACTGCAAGTGCTCCAGCCAATAAGGATTCACATGCTGTGCCTGTAGTTTCACTCTTTGCATCTGTCATTATAAGCTGCTGCAAATTCTGACGAATAGTTTTTTCAACATGAGTAAATAATTCATACTGTCCATCCAGCTGTCGAAGCAATGCCACCTGTGCACCACAGGCAGTAGGAGGAGGTGGGAACAGAAATTCACTGAAAATCAAGCATCACTAATATATAGCACACTGGTTGGAGAAATAATACACAGCTTAAATAAGCGCAGAATTTACAATCTGAATTTAAAACCAAAGCATTCCCAGAAAGGTGCAGCACCAAGTGAGTTCTTCTGTGGGTTTCTTAACAACCAAATATACTTAAATATGACTCAAAATTGTCTGAAAAAATAATGTAACAACTGCAGCTTTTTGAACAATTACAGTTTCCCAAGATGTGACATTCTCAGAGCATTGCTGCTGAAGATTCACTTCTGGGATGTAACATTCCCACTGGGTAATTCCTGATGTTTCAAAGGCTCACAGTGCCTCCATCTTCAGGGTCAAGTATAATAGCTGTTCTTCTTCGTCTGCTTGACCCTGAAGATGCAGACACTAAGATCCTTCAAAATCATGGCAACTACTTGCCCATCAACATGGCATCACATCCCAGAAGGCTTCAGTCTTCATTTACAGTTTTATCATAATTCGTAACATCATACATATTTCAATGCCACTTCCAGAATTATGAAAATTCATGTGTGTTTCATCACAAACCTATTTCTATACTGTGTTCAGATCTTCAGGAAGTGGGATGTGGGGGTATGGACTGGATCGATCCGGCTCAGGATAGGGGCAGGTGGCAGGCACTCATGAATGTGGTAATGTACCTTCGGGTTCCACAAAATGCAGGGAATTTCTTGATTAGATGAAAACTGGTTAGCTTCTCAAGAAGGACTCTGCACCATGGAGTGAGTGAGTGAGTGAGTGAGTG
>JGI24697J35500_11274826_pt1 | contig 10340 bp, 7 predicted proteins | sample TergutMp193P1_FD_35500 | JGI IMG/M metagenome (IMG submission 35500) | reverse complement strand
GTAGTAATGCCTGAGTGGCAGACTCAGTAGATAAATCTTTTCTAAACCCAAATTGTTCATTAGCTAATAAATTAAATGACTCAAAATGGTGATGCAATCTTCATTAGTAACATATATATTCCGTGTTCACGAGGGTGATATGTGCAACAAATGTGAAGGAAGGTTCTTTTTTTAATAAGCCAAAGTTTTTCAAATTCTGTTTCTTTCGTTTTCCACATTTCAAGTTTCTCTTCAGTGTTGCTATCGCCGTAATTGTCAATGGACGTAATTTGTGACACGCATCTGTTTACAGTACCCTTGAAGTCCTCATTTGTACTATTAAGTTCGTTTTAACTGAATTTAGTATGGATCACATCCTACGTTACCACCTCATTTATGAATCTGTGGTTACAACTCAAGAACAGTCCCTCTGGAACTTGAACCACTGTAGCCTATTTGCCGTAGAAATTGAAATATCCCAACAGAATTAGCAGATATACACTTTCACCAAACGAAGGGAACTGCGGTCGTGAGTATTATGGGAGCTTGTATTCGTACCGCACGTATGTTGGTTCAGGTTTGTTAGTTTTCGTTCTTAAGAAGGTGTAACCGTCTAGATGGGTAGGGGCTTGGGATACAAAAACATTCATGTGTCGTGTTTCATGTCTATTACAGGCATTCATTTTGACCTTCACTTACGGCGTATTTTAGGATACGGCCAGACAGGAGAGCGAGCGAATGACAAAGGATAGATGTAACATGCATTTTCATATGAATGAGGCCACACTAACGCAACAGCGTAAGCGATCTTCAGCATACTAGTGCCACCTTTTTGTGGTTGACAGCAGTTCGATTATCCAAGCGACATCGTTCGACTTGAGGGGATCCGTGGCTTTGCAGCTGCCACGGATTGAGTCACGTTCAGGGACTGAGCCTTCATGTGTGGCGGGACTGACGAAAGCTAGTCAGGAGGTGCTGACCTTTATCCTGCTAACGTGGAGAATATGGTAAGCTCCTAATAATGCCAGCAAATGGCAGATGGGATTTAATTCGGCGTTTAAAGGGTTAATTACATAAACCATATTCAAAATGGCTTGTATGGAGAGAAGATGATGTTAATTTGAGACTTTAGGATTTCCCAAATAATCTGTGTGAAGAAGTACCCACAGCATGTGGCATTATAAGTAGTATTTGCACATGACAGGCATGCTGTATTCAGAAAAACAACCATTAAAGTATACATACACAGTCACACAACAGTATGTCAGCAGTACCTGTGTTGTTAATTTTATCAGTGAGGCTCGGTTCATTACGACCAGCATTCAGGGAGTTATATTGCAGAATAAAGTACATACACTCATATGGTACTGTCAATACAATCTTGTTAATGGTGTATGTACAACCATCAGTTACAAATACACTTTCATGCATACATTCCATTGATCCATAAGTGTGTCAGAATGAGAAAGAATGTGGCATAAGCCGTAAATATACAAAATGTACAGAATTTTTACTGTGCAAAATCTTATGAACATGTCATATATAGTATTATGGATCATCTTTACACGTAAAAAATTTATCTACAGAGTAAAATTACCTACAAGTATTCATTGAGTAGAAGGGTGGGTGGGCCCCGGAGCTGATCTAGGCGTTTCGAAGAACAAAATATTCCCTTCAAAACTTAATTTATTGCAACAATCAGTCTCTCAACATGTGAAATGCGTTGTCTGTTGGTTGGCCGCTTTTGAAGTCGGTGACTTACTCTACTTAGTAAGAAGTCAGAAGTTTCCACAGACATTCTCAGGTATTTGTAAAACCTCTGTGGATGATTTCGAAGCTGTCAGTAAACAAAATGAAACTCCCAGTACATTTTTTGCAATTCTTTAATCTGGTGAACACCATTTCTCTTTATCTTTTACAGAAAATTATATTTGGCATACAAATTTTATAACAACATAGCACAGTGAAATACCACGGAAGACTTATGAGAACAAGAACTATTTGCAGTCTGAGCAGCTGTTTAGGACATTGCTTGTTGCTTCTTCACTTTACAGCTGCAGTCTGACCATGATGCTGCTTTGTTGCTTGCTTGCAGTGGCCTGTCTAGCCATACCTGTAGGATCAATGGGCTTTTCCTCAGTCTCAAATTTTCTTTGAATGAAGCACTTTCCCCCTTCTTGATGGCGGTTGCACACCTGATTTGGGTTAGCTTAATTTTGTTCTGTTTAGGTTGTTCAGTTTAAAAGGTCATCCCTTATCATGCCATTAGTGGGCCAGATTTCTGGTTTGGGCATGGATGTCTGATATAAAGTTTGTAAAGTTGTGTTGCCATTACCGTATGGATTAGGTTGAGGTTAACAAGCCCACAATCATACGCGAGTTGGTTATGTGAGGTCAAAGTTCCACATTTCGTCTTTTCCTGGGCAAGCCCTCTTTCTGAGCAAAATTTACGTCTTGGCAGGTTTTTTACAATGGTCTGGGTTTATAGCCATTGAGCTTGTCACAAATAGTAGTAGTGGTAGTAGTAGTAGTAGTAGTAGTAGTAGTAGTAGTAGTAGTAGTAGTAGTAGTAGTAATAGTAATAGTAAAGGTAAAGGTAAAGTTTTCCCGTTACAGGCCTGGTGTGGCCCAGAGGGTGAGTAGAGGTATAGCTCTACTCTTCCATGACTGCGGCACTAGAAGAGGGTGAGTGGTCAGCAGCATGCCCCAGCTGCACTTTACCCCCGGGAGAGACCTGGTACCCATTTTACAGGAGGCTGGGTGGGCCCCAAGGCCGGTCTGGACGGGTGGAAAATCTCGGCCCCACCGGGATTCGATCCCAGACCATCCAGCCTGTAGTCAGTCGCTATACCAACTGAGCTACCTGGCCCACAGTAGTAGTAGTAGTAGTAGTAGTAGTAGTAGTAGTAGTAGCAGCAGCAGCAGTAGTAGTAGTAGTAATAACAATAAGAATAATGCATATATATTACAGCTGATGATCTGAGAAATTCTTTTGCCGTGGTTAATGCATGGTGAAAAAAATATTTTGAACAAAAAATAAAGCCTTTATGAATTTGGCATTTTTCCTTCTAACATTCTTTCTATTTTCACTTCATAACTTCCCCTCATCTCATTCACATTCTTTACCTTGGAACTGAAAAGACAAAAATATGTGTACTGTATAAGAAAAATGGTGTTGTACTAAGACTAACAGGCAGAAGTGAACAGTAAGAAGTCAGTTTTAGTCTGATTTCATCCCCATTTTTTAAATTTCTCAACCACAGTCATTCTATATTCAATGGAAATTAAAATAGTTACAAACTGGTTTGTGTTTGTAAGGTCAATATTAGGTGCAAGCTGCAGTTCAGTAGGTATGGTGAAATTGTATAAGGAAAATACAAAATTAAGTATTATCTGAAGTTCAATATGAGCAAATATAAATGGGAAAATTGTGTTAAGTAAATGCAATAGTAGTCTTATTACAAGTGGAACTGCATCATGTAGCGTGACTGTTGATACATCAATGCGATCTGGCTCGTTTGTTGACTTTATCATAAACTTCAGGGAAAGCTTTCTTGCATTCCAAACGGTCTCGCATTTTTTCATACAGCTTGTGGTCAAACATCTGGCGGAACTCTTCCGCAGTTCTGTATGAGTCTGCATAAAGCATTTGGAAACTGAAACAGAGAGATTGCTGTATTTATACTAATAATTCAAGCTTATTAATTCTATTTTTCCATGATGTTGGGCATACCTTAAAATATCGTTAATTTTACTCCAGTGACATGACTTTATAATTTCTTTTGTCCAATGAACTGGATTATTTCTATAAGACATCAGTCTCCACATGTAATTAATTGTGAATTGTTAAAGAAGCTAATTAATTAACTACCTACATATTACAGGGTTTCTTGAGAATTCAGGAGCTATTCAGATGGTCAATTAATTTGTTTTTAGCAAGTTTAAGATTAAAGTTCAGTGTAGTAAATAGTAAAACAAATAAACACAGTCCTGGTATTCAACTAAAGATCATATGCATTAAGATTTAGTAAATCTTCTTCTTCTTCTCTTCTTATAGGCCGGTGGCCTGTTTATTCCAGTGCGTCTCTCATTTAGTAAATAAAGGTTTGTAATGCATGCAGTGTAAACTATACAATTTGATATATAGTAGAATTACCAATGTCATTCATGTCATATCTTCTTGCCTTCAATTCTTTCTTTCCGGTTGCATCGTTTATGATTAAGTAGCTTTTTGACTGAATTATTCTATTTTATCAATTACATTCTTAATACAGTGTTCTGCTTTTCAGTTTTGTTACTTCTGTGATCTATGCTACATAAAGTGTTTGTTGATGTAGTTGATATACAAGACACAGAACAATAAAGAGTGACAATTATGATGACGACAACGATAATAATAACATTATAAACACTGATTACCACAGTCTAAACAAATGCTGACCTTAGAATTAAAGTTAATTAAATAAAATGGAATTTTATCTTCGTCCTGACACCTCATTATAATTATCTGTTATTATTAATATGTGCAGATATAAACTGTGTTACTTACCCATTAACTTTGGCAACAAAATCTTCAATATCTCTTGTTACATTAACTGCATGATACCGTTTACCCTCTGGCACTTTTGGAACTCCATACACTCCTACATCAACATATAGTTCATCTCCTTCACCAACTGGATGGACCATTCCAGGATCATTTGGCAAATTAAAGGGGCATAACCACACAGGGTAGACCTGCACATAAATAACTTACACATTATGCTGTCTTAAACATGTACTATTCAATTAACATTTAAAAAGGGGGAGAAAAAAAGACAGAGGCAAGAGAATTTTACAAGACAAAAATGTACTTTTACGGAAGAAACCATAGCATTTGCTCAAAAAGTGTAAAAAGACATAATGTGTGAATTTTAAAAAAATTTAATTTTTGTAGATGAAACTGTAGCATTTATCCGCGACATTAAAAAGACAGACTGAAGTTTTACAACAAGAAATCTATAGAAGGAACCACAGCGTATACCTGAATATATTATAAATGAAAAAACATAATTTTACAAAAACTGTATTTTTAAAAAAGAAAACATAGCATTTACCAAATTATAATAAATAGAGACAGTGACAATTTTACAAAAATAAAATTTATTTCTGTAGAAGAAACCATTGCATTTACCTGAAAAATATTAACAGAGATTCTGAAAATTTTGCATGTAAGTATGTATTTACATAAGAAATTATAGAATTTATTTACCCAAAATTCAATCCTGTTTATCATTTAGACAATATATTTTTCTACCAAATTATTCAGACAGGACAGTCCAAATATTACTGTTACTAAATCAAGCCATATGGTCACTGCTTCTTCACTTCTAGCACTTAGACACTATTGCAAGTAAACACTTTCAGTTTATGGACATAGAAATTCTTTTCATTCCCTACATACATGTACAGTATCGACTCTTGTTTTGCATTAGAAATTCGCACTTTCCTCCTACAAGCTCCTACAAGGCATTTTGTGACTGTGACATGCAAATCAGTAAAGATAACCTTGTAACTGTCAATGGATAGACTAAAACTTAACCTGGTTTCCCAAAATAATCATCTTGCAGGGCCAGTGACCACTGCCTGTGCATATGTGTGCACATGTTTGTTGGGATAGTAAAAGGGATTCATTCATTCATATTTATTCACCTACCATTACATCTTTACAGATATGGAAACAGTCACAATAATACATAAAAGTGTGCAGTGCATTTGTCATAACACAATTAATAATTAAAATACAAGTAAGACAAGCAAGAAAGTAATGAATAGTGAGAATAAGTTAAGTTACACACTAAATAAGATCTTATAGCTATCAAATAATCAAGTTAGAAAACAAAGAACAATGATCATTGGGATGCTGATTGATAAAATTCATCTAGACTATAGAACATATGTTCAATAAGGTAACTCTTTAGTATGGATTTAAAACGCTTAGCATCATTTGACAAAACTTTAATATTTGGTGGTAAATGATTATATATCTTACTTCCAGAATACAGTACTCCTTTCTGCACTAATGTTAAGTTTCTAGAAGGTAAGTGACACTTGAAACTGTATGACAACAGGGAGTCCTTGATTTTATATTCTTATAGTTTAATGTGAACACTGTGTGCTCTTCTGATTTTTCTTCATATGATGAGTGATTAGCAAATGGTTTTTTACTTAGGGCTACATGACTTCGCAGTTTTTTTTTGAGTGTGAGTTTTTCATGGCAGTTAACATTAAGATACTGTCGTTCTGAGTTGACACAGTGTGATTTTACAAGTACGTACCAATGTTCAAGAGGAATCTTCTGTCTCCATCTTGCTGTCTCAGAAGATGGATACAATAGGCTCCTCTGAAGTATGATACCCACCTACAAAGTACCTCAGATCACTAGCCTAGGTTTTGGTTTCTTCACATGTTCAAATATTTAGTCTCTTTCCCATTTATATCAGCAAGACTTGCTTCTTACCTGCACAGCATCATGAAACTTGCGAATGGACTCTTTCAGATATTTCACTGGAACTAACAAATCTTGAATAATATGATTATTTTCATACAGATTTGTGATGGCTTTTGTTTCAGTTACTTTCAGTAATGAAACCTTTGGTGGCATCATCCAGCCCAAGAGATAGCGAAATATAACATTGTTGCCAAATGGAATTATGTTCTGTAAAGGAAAAGAGCGAGTAAAATGTAAGAGGGCGATATTAGACAACTGACAAAAATACTTATCCCTGTCAATATTGTCATGAATCCTGTTCATGTAGAGGAATGATTTTATGAGAAACTTATACCAACAGCTCATGCTTTTGATCTCCTATTTATTTCATAAGGAATATAACATGAGTCTGGTAAACTGGAAATGAAGAGGAAGCAAATGGTGGCTTGTTTTAACTGTCTGCCAGTCCTATTCACAAAGCTGTAAACCCAGATTTTTGACTATTATTTAACAACAGAAATTAAGTTCTTTAAAGTTAAAGCTAGCAACTGAAACTGGTATATTATAGAAAGTCTGCCATCTTCACTGTATAATCTACTCAAGCATCAACAAAGTGGTGAAAATAAATAAAACTCCTTTTTCCATTACCACAACAATTTAACATATAAACTTAAAGTGTTACAAATGAAAAGGTTTAATTTGAAATAGAAGTAAGAAGGTACTTCAAACACGCTCTTTTAACTCTGATGATGGATCTCTTAATTTTTAAAAATGACTTTGTTGCTACTTACTGTTAATATGTTGGATGTAACATTTGAATACTTTATGTGAAATCCAAATAATATTTTTGTATTTTACTTATTCTGTAAATTTTCTATTTTTCATGCCTTACTCATTATCCTATTGACATTCTGCCTGAATTTTGGATCCACGGAAATTGTGATAATATATATGCAATCATATATTCAACAACAACAATAATTCAGTTAAAGTGACACACAATAACTGAAAGTGATGAAAAGTGTAGTACATGAATAATCCTGATATAATATATGGAAAATCCTCCATGAAGATTTTCCATATATTATATCAGGATATTATTCCATATATTTTCCTGTGCACGGGACGGCCACCTATAGGTGTGATGTTACCAGAGGCTCTATAATACAATTTTGACCTCTTGACCATGAGCACATGGTGCTTGAAACATGTAGAGGCATGAAATAAACTTATTGTAAAACAAATTTTGTGCATCAAGTTGGTTAATTACTAAGATAAATACACAAAGTACATTTCATGAATGAACAAACAAGATTTAGATACCATAATAACTATTCTCTGATCTAACAATTAGAGTAGAAAACAAACACGCATGTTAAACTGTCAGATAATGAAAATAAACACTGTGAATAAGGTGCAATGAAATGAGACAAGAACTGAAATACAGAAGATGACATTTTGGTGCAATTCACACAGCGTGGTCCATATGCCTCAAATATCAAAACTGTTCAAATCGCTAACATAATTAATTGCATTTACCTCCAGTAACAACATTCAAAATATCCTCCGTGGGCATCTGAAGACAACATAATATATTGCCACAGGTGTTGACAAATTGGCATGTGATTATAAAATATCATAAAGAGGGCAAATAAGCAGGCTATTAGAACTTTCCATATAAATACACTCCAAGAACTACAAGTACATGTTCATTATTTTCCAAATGAACTCACTATTCAAACTGCTATTTCAATTCATCTTTCCTATGGCATGAACATGTTCACACACTTGCACAATAAAGAATTGAATACATACTTGTAATGAGATTATGCCAATGCTTGTATTTACAGTGTGCTGTGTATTAGAAGTTCCTAGATCAAATTTCATTTGTGACCACAGGTTTTGCAGTTACTCCCAGTCTTTATGCAGAAATACAGTGTGTTCAATGGAGACAGAAATAGTTACTTGTAACAGTGCAGTGGTGTGTAAGTGCAAAACTGCACAGGGAACAGTGCAAGGCTTTGATTAGAAGTAGCAGAGACTCTCATATCAACCTCTTTTTCCAGAGAATTCCATATGAGTACCATAAAAAGGTGGCACAACCTTATATTTTATGGTAACTCCTGGAAATTAGCCATTCCTCCCTTAAAGTGTGCTTAGCAGAACAGTAACACTGAGTAGTTTATCCTAGCACTTGAAGCAACTGAATAATTTTATTTAATGCGCACTTTAGTGGCACAAGGGTTATTCTTGTCCACTTTTCCCTTCAAGTTCCCACAGAGATAAAGAGGCATAGTAGCCAAGTTCAGGGGATCTGTGAGGCCAAAGTCCTCACTCAATATTCTGTTCTGAAACACTTCACATTGGTCTATCAGCAATATGCTCTTGCATTATCCTGCTGCAAGCACCATTTGTTCTTAGCTATCAAAGGATTTAACATTCTGCACACATACCAACCTGAATTCACAGCTTGATGCAAAGAAACTTCGGGCCAATGGTTCACCAGAAATTTACACCACAACACACCCCTACACTGTATAATGGCACTTTTTGAATAGCAGGAGGATTTTCATTTCCTATTTGTACATTTTGGTTACTAACATGACCAGCAAGGCATTACACCTCTATCATGTATTTGCAAAATTTGGTCATGTGGCCGTGAGCACAAATCCCAGTAACACACAGTTTCTGTGCCATACATGTTAATGATTGATCTGTAAGCATCACTGAACGCTACAACTTCTTCAGTGGATACATTTCTCTTGGAATGTCTCCTTGTTTGACAAATTGAACCTGTTGTCTGTCATAGTCTGACGAGCTTCAATACACATACATTTGTGAAACTCACTGGCATATTTGGTAGGCACCTTCAAATGCACTTGATGTAAGTCTTATTTCTTATAGAAGATTTTATTTTGAAAACTCGTTGAATTGTGTATCTCTTAGCTAAACACCATAACGTAAAATTACTTGAACAAGCGGAAATATCATGCATTGCTGCACCAATCAAGTTATTTTTGCTGACTGCATGAATGACTTGCTGTCATGTCAGCAAGTTACACAGTGATCGCAGGCAACAAAAACATCTATTGTACTGAAAGTTTTGTGATGATTCCTTTTTATTTTAACTCTCTCTACTAGGATGGCAAACACACCATAAGTGCTTCTCCTCCGTACACAGTCTGGTCACATATCTCTGTGTCTAATTTCCACAGCAACCTTATGTAATATAGCAGCTATAGAAATAGACAATAAAGAAATCCATGCATATGGCAGCCATGTTATGCATCACTCTACAACTTCTAACCAGCATGTTATCTCCATTTGTCCTAACAAGAAGCCTAGTCAAGACCTAACATTCAAATAACTACCCATGACTTCTAACTCACTGGCCTTTTTTTATGCAATCTCAGTCCTGTGGTTGTTGCAGTGTATTTGTCTAACTTCTTCAGTGTGACACCTAAGTGAGACATAAAGTCAAGTATTTTAATGACATACCTCAACTTCCCAAAAGAGTGGTCTTGAATGTCTGTGGTAGTACTCTCTCAGTGGAATATAGTCATAGCCTGGACCTTCATCCAAAAATTTCTTGACATGAGTGAAGAACCAGGGTTTGTACCATTTTCCAACTTCATTAAGCTGCAAACACCATCATTCTTACAGTAAAACTATGACTGGTAAAGCAGTACATTCCCAGTTATCTTTGTTATGTTGATACAAGTACAGACGATCCATTCTGTGGCTCCATTTAACAGAAAAAAATCCTTAAACTTTTCTTCATGGTACATGTGTAATGATATATTTAACAGAAAAACATAGGACAAAATAATAACTGTACAGTCTTGTTTAAAACATTGTAATTAACTGGTTGTTTCTGTGCATGCCCCCCCCC